>Ga0136559_1000170_pt1 | contig 21954 bp, 24 predicted proteins | sample AntRauMeHopE1496_FD_104633 | JGI IMG/M metagenome (GOLD analysis project Ga0136559, IMG submission 104633) | Saline lake microbial communities from Rauer Islands, Antarctica - Metagenome Hop E1 #496 | ecosystem: Environmental > Aquatic > Non-marine Saline and Alkaline > Saline | place... | reverse complement strand
CCATTAACCTAGAGTGCCTTCATTTGCCATTTGGGAAGCCGTGAAGACGTACTAGTCTATGTTTCAATCTAGTTCCATATCGTTTTAGGCACGTCTCTTTTAATTTCTGACGCAAGCTCTGCAATAGCCTCGTTAAGTTGTTTTTTGCCTACGGCTTAATTTTCTAGCGACATGTTATGATTTGTGCGTAGCACAATCTTTTGGCCTAATCCATAGCCTTGTCATCTGCCAGTTGTTCAAATGAACCCCTTATTGGGACAAACCCATACACAGGCTTCACATCTAACGCAACTGCCACATTATGCAGTAACTGGAGGCTTAAGGCGCTAGAAGCTACTCTTTCTTCAAAACTCCTTGTACCCGTTTTTGTGATGCTTGGTTTTTTACCTAGTTGCCCTAAGGTCATGTTCCATGAATTTGTAATTATTTTTATTTAACCCTCATGAGGTATTTAAACCTTTTCAGTCCCTTTGAAGGGAGCACGTTTTCGGTCTAGCTGTTTCATGGCACGTTTTTTTTATTTCTTATATTCCTTGTAATTAACCTGTTAAAGGTTATACATAAAGTCCGAGTGTGCTCTTACCGTCAAAGCAAATACAAGCTTAGATACTGAGGTTAACATGTAAAAGTTCACCCATATACTAACTTACCTAACTTGTTTCTCATAAAGAGGTTGATGAAATAATAGTTTAGAAACATCTGTTACGATTTCGGTTACGCAGGGATTTTCTTTTTAAAACCTATAAGTCAATACTATTTGCGCGGCGGCGGCTGCATTATCATCACTTCGTTTTTGTGCTTATTTTTATGTTACTTGCTCATTGCGATCTAGGGTCTTTTCCAAACAAAACCCCAACATATTACCACACTTTATAAGAGTACCTTTGCCACATGAGCACAACTGTAAAAAGCCAACAACAGATACTGAATAAATTAGGTATTACAAACCTTAATGAGATGCAGCATGCATGTATAGATGCTGTTGCAAACCATAAAGAAATTATTTTACTATCGCCAACGGGAACAGGTAAAACGCTTGCCTTTTTACTGCCGCTCGTTGCAAAATTAGATTTAGACATTCATTTTGTACAGGCGCTTATTTTGGTGCCCTCACGTGAGCTTGCGATACAAATAGAGCAAGTGGTGCGTGAAATGGGAACAGGTTTTAAGGTAAATGCTGTTTATGGCGGCAGGTCAGGTGCAGGCGATAAGGTGTTACTAGCCACGCCGCCCGCAATTCTCATAGGCACACCAGGTCGTGTCGCAGACCACCTGCGACGTGGTAATTTTACAACAGACCAGCTTAAGGTGCTGGTGCTGGACGAGTTTGATAAATCCCTAGAAACAGGTTTTGAAAACGAGATGCGTGAAATAGCCGTCGCGTTGCCGCGTGTACAACAAAAAATACTGACATCGGCCACACAGCAGGTAGGCATACCGGGCTTTATGAATATGAGAAGCCCTAAACGACTCAATTTTATTACAGACGGTGAAGCAAATAACCTAAAGCTGCACGTAGTTGTCTCGCCTAGTGAAAACAAACTAAACACCTTGCGCAACCTACTGGCTCACACTGGTGACGGTCGCGGTATTATTTTCTGTAATTTTAAAGACACTATAGGTGAGGTCAGTGATTACCTTTATGACCGTGAGTTCCCTCACTCTGTCTTTTATGGTGGTTTAGAGCAACTCGATAGGGAGCGTGCCTTAATAAAATTTAGAAACGGCACACACAGAATACTGCTCGCGACAGACCTTGCAGCGCGCGGTATAGACGTGCCCGATTTAGATTTTATCATCCATTTTCAGTTGCCCTACAAAAAAGAAGAATTTGTTCATAGAAACGGCCGTACCGCAAGAATGCATGCTAGTGGCACGGCATACCTTGTTAAATATGCACAACAAGCCTTACCTGATTTTATAGAAGGTGCACGTGTATTAAACATTCCAGAAGTAAAAAAGGTGAAGCACGTGCAGCAATGGGAAACACTTTACGTGTCGGCCGGTAGAAAAGATAATATTTCAAAAGGTGATATTGCTGGCTTATTTTTTAAACAGGGAAACCTGCAAAAAGAAGAACTAGGCATTATCGAGTTGAAACAAGACTGCACCTTTGTAGCTGTTCCTTATGAAAAGGCGTTTGAACTTATAAACGAACTTAACAATAAGCATGTAAAAAAACGAAAGCTGCGCGTTACGCTCTTAGAGTAATTGCATGAGAAGTTGTAGGTTGCAATCGCTATAAAAGCTGTTTAGACTAAGGAGTTAGGCTTATATTTCTGACAAACATCAGGTCACAACCACAGTAATTTCTGGTGCAGTTGTATACTGGCAGATTAAAGTAATTCTATGTGTCCTAAAAGATAACCCAACTCAAACCCGGAAGCAAAAACCCACATATTAAGCGTACCAAACAACGAAAGTTGAAGCGCGTTAAACTGTCGGGCTACACGAGCCGCACTGAGGGTAGTGCTCACCAAAGAGCCATACCTATTCTAGAAACCGCTGAAAATATGCACAAAAAAACCTCAATCAAATATATTGATTGAGGTTTTTTCAAAACGGTGTATTCAGCTACTTACGAAGTAGCTTAATCGTTGCTTCGTTTTTGCTTTCAGTTGCAAAATCCAGTGCAGTTTTTCCTTCTGTCTTTGCTTTACGGTCAGCACCAGCGATTAATAAGCTTTCTACCAGTGTACTGTTCCCTTGCGATGCAGCCAGCATTAACGCTGTTTTACCGCTGCATACTGCATTTGTATTAACCTTGTAATCAGTAACTAGCTGGTGCAAAACGTCACCGCTACCCATACTAACGGCAAGTTGCAATATGTTTAGGTTACCACTCTTAAATTCATAACATGTATCTTTGTTTGCATTTGTAACGAGTGTAGCTATAACGCGTGTGTCGTCATTTTTGAGTGCCTGGGTAAGCTCTTCAGACAATTTTTGTGCGGTTGCAGTCATGCCTAAAGCAAAAACGGCAATAAATAATATCTTTTTCATAATAATTTGTAATTATAGATTGCTAATATAGCACGATTTCTGAAATTATACCAATTTTATTCCGGGCGATATTCTAAAATATTACCTGGCTGGCACTTTAAGACCTCGCAAATCGCAGCCAGTGTTGAGAATCTAACAGCTTTTGCCTTGCCTGTTTTTAAGATAGATAGGTTTGCGGTGGTAATTCCTATAGCCTCAGCAAGTTCATTACTTTGCATGTTGCGCAACTCCAGCATAGCGTCCAGATTTATATAAATGGGCATAGCTAAATAGTTAGGTCATTTTCATCTTTCAAAGAGCCTGCGTCATTAAAAATGGTACTCAAGGCAAAGCAACACGTTATTAAAAATATGCAGCCGGCAAAAAGGATAATCGGCCCGTTATTAAAACGTGCCTCTACAAAATAGAGGAGCGCGGTAATTAAAAATACGAGCCCAGTATAACGCCACAATTGCCCTGCCTGTTTTGAAAACAGCTTGTTGCGATTTGAAATGTATGTGAATCTATTGAAAAACAGAATTGCTGTTATAAAGAGGACGGACTTTACAATATTTATGACGATCCATACATCTACCGTTCTTGAAACAAGGTTAAACCCATCGTAAATATCAATGAGAAAATATACCACAAAAGCAATAGACGTGTACAGCGTGCTGTTATTGAAATACGTTTTCATGATTATATAGTTAAGTCGTTTTCTTGCTTGAGCCCTACTCCTTCTTTAATAATGGTTCCTGTGAGCATTAAAAAGAAGCCAAATGAGAGAATCACAAACAAGGAGTCAAACCCGTAACCAAAGCTGAGAGAAAATTCAAAACGGTTATCATTTCCCGTTAAATAAGGAACAATCGCTATGTACAGAAAACCTGGAATTTTTGTCATCAAAGCCGCGAGTATGCAATTTTTGCCTGCCTTGGTAATTAAACCAGCTAGCTCTTTATTAAATAATTCTCGTGGGTTTAATCGCGACGCTACTTGCTTCATTAAATACAGCATTCTCACAAATACAAAGTACCCGAGCATGCTGATAAATAAAACGACGTAGAAACTCCAATGCATGTTTTCTAACTCATGACCACCTATATTAAACGCAATATCCAGATTTTTTGAGGCCAGCCAAAACGTTAATGGTGCCAACACTGCGGTGATAAACGCAAAAAAATAAACGTAATTTATCACTGCCCTAAAAATACTGATCCATCTCATAATTGTAATGTTCGTTGTTTGCTGTTATATATAGGCTTCCTAGTAGAACGTTCATTAAAAGTGAGCTTGTAAATACGCTAAATGGGTGCGGCGCACACCGCGCATAAAGAACCTAAATTACATTTTTGAACCAAGTTCGCTGAGCCTTATAGTTATCGTTTAACAATAACAAAGATAGTTATAAATTATCGATAAACAATAATCATTGTTAGTGAATAGCCCTAGAGAGCGTAACCCATTAAGTTGAACAGGTGTAGTTTTGCAGTTTTTAATTGCGCAACTACATTCTTTCAATCCTCAAAAAACACTGTTCAGCCCTGAAATATATCGTTTAAAACTTCATACGTTGTGCCCACCGCTAAACGATTAAAACGCATCGCCGACCACCCATTTTACGTATTTTTGCACCATGTTACCAGAAAAATTACAGCTTAAACTTCAACAGCGTGCGCTCATAGGGAATTTGCGTTCCTTAAAGGCTGTTAATGAATTAATAGATTTTTCTTCTAACGACTATTTAGGACTGGCAAGCACCCTAGTCGTAAAACCCGCGAGTGTGCACGGTGCTACTGGTTCCCGCTTAATTACGGGACACAGTGCATTGCATGCTACCGTAGAGGAGCACATTGCAGCTTTTCACCTTGTGCCTGCTGCACTCTTATTTAATTCTGGTTATGACGCAAACCTGGGCGTTATACCTGCAATGACAGACCGTAACGACCTTATTATTTATGACGAACTTGCACATGCCAGTATAAGAGATGGCATAGGTTTATCTCAGGCCAAAGCCGTAAAGTTTAAGCATAACGACCTGCAGCATGTGCAACAGCTATTAAGCATGTTTGCCCAAAATCGTACCGGCGAGATCTACATCATTACAGAATCGGTTTTTTCTATGGATGGCGATATGCCAGACCTGGTCGCACTTGTTGCGCTGGTAAAAAAGTTTGAACGCGTTCACATAATTCTAGATGAGGCACACGCCTTGGGAGTTATAGGCGCTAAAGGTGAAGGTCTTGCGCAGCATCTGGGTTTACAAGATGCATTTATAGCCCGTATTGTGACCTATGGCAAGGCGCTGGGCTCGCATGGGGCAGCTGTCTTGGGCTCGCAAGAATTAAAATCCTATCTGGTAAACTTTGCACGTAGTTTTATATATACAACCGCATTACCGGCGCATGCCTTAAACTGCATCGCCGCAGGTTATGAACTTTTAGAAAATGGTCACGCACCTGTAGCCTTGTTACAACAGCGCGTGCAAACCTATTATGAGATAGTAGCAAAAGTAGGTTTAATGGGCAGCAATGGGGTTGATGGTTACCGCTTTCGCGAAAGCGAACTCCACAACAAGCAATACAACACAGCGATACATACCGTTATTATACATGGAAATGCGAGAGTTAAACTGGTTGCACAACAAATGCAAGAAGGTGGTTACGACCTGCGCGCAATTGTTTCGCCTACTGTGCCTGTGGGTAAGGAGCGATTGCGCGTGTGTTTGCATGCGTTTAATACTACCACGCAGTTAGAGAACATGCTTACCTTGCTTGCCAAAATCATGCGGTCGTTATGAGTAAATTTAAAACAGTTGCAGTATACTCCTATCCAGCTTACGCTGCGGTTATGAAAAGTAAATTAGAAAGTGAAGGTATAGTAGTGTTACTGAGAGACGAGTTTACCGTAGGCGTAGACCCATTTGCCTCACAAGCGATAGGCGGTGTTAAGATGGACGTGCATATAGAAGATTATGTAAAAGCACTGGGCATTATAGAACTAAACAGTGCCCAGGGCTCTGGACTTACTAATAATGTAAAGTGTCCAAACTGTGGTAAACGTGCCGTGCGCGAGCAACAAGACATTACCGCAGCAAGAAATTTTAAAGAAAGGTTGCTAGCAGTGGCACTTAGCATGAACCCATTCAGCACAGCAGCAACTTATAGATGTAACCATTGTGAACATATATTTAATGAATAAACATAGTTATTTTATTACCGGAATAAGTACAGATGTGGGTAAAACCGTTGTCGCTGCCATAATCGCGCAAGCGCTACAAGCAGACTACTGGAAACCTATACAAACAGGTGCCGGCGAGCACGGCGATGCACGCACCGTGCGCTCCCTTATCATAAACGAAACGACGGTCATACACCCAGAAAGCATCGTGTTAAAAGCACCCATGAGCCCGCATGCTGCTGCTGCACTAGAACATGTTACGCTCGATATTACTCAAGTAAACAGGCCTGTTACTACAAACAATCTAGTGATAGAAGGTGCGGGCGGCCTGCTTGTACCCATTAATAACCGGCACACGGTTATGGACTTAATTATGCCTGCAGACAAGGTGATACTGGTAAGTGCCGGATATTTGGGCAGTATAAACCATACATTATTGTCGCTAGAAGTTTTAAAAAGTCGTGGGCTTACCTGCGCAGGTATCGTTTACAACCAGGTGACCCTTGCTGGAACCATGGAGGTCATAGAAGCGATGACGGGTGTTGCTACATTAGGGCATTTAGATAGCGAGAATATAATAGATAGCGCAGTGATAACAAAATATGCAGCACGCATGCGCGATAAACTGCTAGCATTATGAATGAAAAAGAACTAATACGTGACGACGCTCGTTATATATGGCATCCCTTAACGCAACATAAAACAGCTATGGTGCCCAAAGCCATAGCCAGTGCATCAGGAAACTACCTAGTAGACATAGCTGGCAAGCGCTATTTTGACGCTATTTCTAGCTGGTATACCTGCAGCTATGGCCATGCAAACCAGGCACTCACTAGGGTTGTTAAAAACCAGGTAGACCGATTGCACCACGTGGTTTTTGCTGGTATGACGCATGAACCTGCAGTGACATTAGCAAAGAAACTAATCGGTATCTTGCCTTATAATCAGGCAAAAATATTCTATTCTGAAAATGGCTCTACCAGTGTAGAAATTGCTATAAAAATGTCTTTTCAATACCATTTTAACCGCGGTGAAAAACGCAATGTCATTATTGCATTAGAAAATGGTTTTCACGGCGACACATTTGGCGCAATGAGCGTTTCTGGCTTGTCCGTATATAACGGGCCTTTTGAAGATTTGCTCATTAAGGTAGTACGTATTCCTGCACCCACGTTGGGTAATATTAATGCTGTTCTCGAGCAAGTAAACCGCATACTCCGAGAACATCGTGTCGCTAGTTTTATTTACGAGCCTATAGTACAAGGTGCAGCTGCCATGCAAATACATGACGCAACTGCGCTATGTAGGTTACTGCAACGCTTTACAGCAAGTGGGGTACTTAATATTGCAGACGAGGTTATGACCGGTTTTGGCAAAACAGGAACCCTATTTGCGAGTGACCAACTTCTAAATAAACCGGACATTATGTGCCTGTCTAAGGCACTTACCGGGGGCATTATGCCCATGGCAGTTACCAGCACAACGCAAGCCGTTTACGATGCTTTTTGCGATGACGCACTAGCAGCTGGTTTTTTTCATGGTCACACGTACAGCGGGAACCCGCTAGGTTGCGCAATTGCTGCTGCTGCGATTGAGTTGCTTCTATCAGAGGAGATTCAGGAAAACTGTAGACGTATTGCGGCAAGCCACACTGTATTTGCTGCAGCACTTAAGCAAGACCCAAAGGTAGAACATATACGCACCATAGGCGTTATTCTAGCATTTGATCTAGTAAATACCATGGAACGCTACGGAGCGCAGCGCAACGCCATTTTTAACTGGTTCTGGGAACAAGGTGTATTTTTGCGCCCATTGGGAAACACCATTTATCTAGTGCCGCCTTTTACGAGTACTGCGCAAGATCTAACGTTTTGTTACGATACCTTAGAAAGGTTTCTTAACACCTTTGAAAACTACTAATATTTTTCAAACCTAAAAAGGCCACCTCACGGTGGCCTTTTTGGGTTTTTAAACCATTTTAAAACCTTAGTTTTTAATTATCTTTTTGTTTACCATTCCCTCGTTTGAAGTGATATTCATAAAGTAAACCCCAGACGCTAGCGCAGCAATATCTAAGCTTGCCTCAGAAACATTATCAAAAGAAGCTACTTTAATTACACGCCCGTTAAGATCTACGATGGCAACGTTATTAAAGGTATAGTTGCTGCTGTTTATAGCAATCATGTCGTTTGCTGGATTAGGATAAATAACAAAATTATTTGCATCTACACTGTCTACGGACAGTGTTTGAGTAACCGTAAAATTATCTACTACCAGAGATAAGGAACCAGCTGGATTCGCAGGTATCGCATTTTGGATCCCAAAATAATATACCCCAGTTGCGGGTACTACATAGCTATGCGATCTCAGCATATATGTAGGGTTTGAAAATGTAGGAGAGTTAAGGATAACCGTAGTTTGTGCAGCCACGTTCTGGCCTGTACCCACCGTTAATCTATAACTAGCTGGTGTGGTGGTGGTTACTTGTGCCACGGCCACAAAAAACTCTATAGTTGCTGTAGACCCCGCCGTAAGATTTACACCTCGAGAAATAATCCAATCGCTTGAGACTGCTGTGGTAACCCCAGCTCCTACACGCGCTGTAAAAACCCCGTCTTGAACATTAGGACTTGCTGGGCCGAAATTTATGGTTTGCCAAAAATTACCGATAGTTCCCGCTGGGTCGCGCTGCGCTACCCAACCAAAATAACTGAATTCCGTATTTTCAAAACTTGTGTTGTACGGCACGTTGCTAGGTTGAAACAAACTGGTAAATGTAAACGGTCCATTCCAGTTGCTTATGCTACCGTCAGTACAAAGTGTACGCACGTAGTAGTCATAAACGGTATTAGGTACAAGACCTGAAAGAGTAAAAGGTGAAACTACGGCTGCACCCGTTTCCGGCGTACCTGAGCCTAAGGTAAAACCTTGAACACCCCACTGTACTTCTAGCCCGCCTGCACCGGCAGGATTCCATGTTAAATTGACAGATGTAGGAGTTGCCCCGGAGGCACTCAAATTTGTGGGTCTAGCACAAGCGACAGGAAAAGCAAGTCGCACTTGTGGTCTGAAAGAAGATCGTCCCATCGTTGCTGTAGGTGCGGTCGTGGTAGTTGCCGAGACGGTAGCAGCGCCGGGTGTAGCGCCTACAAGTTGATTGTCACAAAGTGCCGTATTGGGCATGGAAAGCGTGTTTGCAAGATTTTGGTAATCGAACGCTACATAAAGATTTCCACCAGTGTAAGTAAAAGTAGACCCATTAGAAAAGTCAATGTTGTAATCGCCCACCATAGCTGGAATCGTCGTTGCAGCGTTGCTCACTAAGGTCATAGAGGCAATCGCCGTTGTCCAAGTTGTGGATTTTATGTTACTTGCATCTGCGGTGTTTTCTAGGTATATCGCTATGTTTCCTGAAGTAGGGATGTTTTGAGCTAGGACATACGAGAAACCGATGCCATTAACCTGGTCACCCGCCGCGAACCCACCAGCAGTCATTTCTGCGGCAGTTACTATAAAATGTGTGCGGGTAAAACGCTGGGAACCCTGAGGCGCGCGGCCTAAGGCAGACTGACTGCCGCCTGAAATTACAGGGTTAAACTGGCTTTGTGCGGCAGCGTCTGTGCCCACAATGCAAAACAGTGCTAGTAGCAATGTTTTCATAAAATTAAGAGTAATTTTTTTCATGTTGTTGATTTTATTTATTCACCCAAATCTATTCATATTTCTCTAGAAAACAATACGCTACGGCAATTATTTGCAACAAAAAAATGAAACACCCCATACCAGAACATCTCCAGCTACATCCACATTTATCACAAAGCGAGATTGTGGCCTCGTAACCACGGTAATGTCTGAACAATCGGTATACTTTTAATAATTCAAAAAAAGCATAGGAATCTCTTTATGTTCTTTGCATTTTTGCAAACTTAACTATCACAGTGAAAAACCCTATTTATATTCAAGACTTTGCCAGCGTTACCCCGCTAGGAAATGCAGGTTTTTTGAGTCAAAAATCTGCCATTAAAAAAAGGCTCGACGATTTCTATGCGCCTTTTCCAGCGGTTATAGAAGAAGAGTTGCAGGAGCTTAGAAAAGAGTGTAAAAGCTATAAAAACTTAGATAAAGCAACACTTCTCGCCATAAAAACTGCTCGTTTACTCGTTATTAGTGATGAGAAAGCCGCTATAAACATAGGGTCTAGTCGTGGTGCAACACATAGTTGGGAAGAAAACCATGGCCGCTTTCGCGAAAGCGGAACACTCAAAGTTCAAACATCACCTCTTACCACTTTAGGGAACATATCGAGCTGGGTGGCGCAAGATTTGGGACTTAAAGGTGTTGCGTTCTCACACTCTATAACCTGCGCAACAGCATCTCATGCGATTCTTAACGCCATCGCATGGTTAGAAAGCGGTATGGCAACTACCTTTATAGCAGGTGGTGTAGAAACACCACTTACCGATTTTACCCTGGCTCAAATGAAAGCCATGAAAATAACCGTTACAGAGAGAAGCCCTTTTCTATGTCGTGCGCTCGACATAGAAAAAGAGCATAATACTATGGCACTGGGCGAGGCCGCAGCTCTTTTTGTACTTTCTAAAAAGAAAACAAAGCAGCAGCAGCTCACCATTACAGGCTATGGGACGGCCATAGAGACCATAACAACGGCTACAAGCGTTACAGAAACTGGTGATTGCTTGCTGGAGGCCATGCAAAATTGCCTAGAACATGTTGCTTTAGACTCTATAGATGCTATAATTACCCACGCCCCGGGAACTATAAATGGCGATAAGGCAGAGCTGCACGCAATTAAAACACTGTTTAAAGAGCAGGTTCCGTTTCTTTGTAATAATAAGTGGCAGCTAGGTCACAGCTTGGGTGCTAGCGGTGCAGTAAGCCTTGCTATGGCTGCATGGATGCTAGAATCAGGCTGTTACCCAGAAATTCCATATTTAACGCAACAGGCACCTAGCCGCAAACCTGCGCGCATATTGATAAACGCGACAGGTTTTGGCGGCAATGCCGTAAGCTTGTTGTTAGAAAAGAGCTAAAAAATTTATAGATTCTAATGCTGTTATAAGCTTTAGCTTTTTTACATTTACTACTATTATATATCCTAATTATGAGACACGACTGGACTAAGGAAGAAATATTAGCTATTTACAACAAACCATTAATGGATTTGCTTTATGAGGCTGCTACCATTCACAGAGCGCAACACGATGCAAACCAGGTGCAAGTATCTACCTTACTTTCTATTAAAACAGGTGGTTGTCCTGAAGATTGTGGGTACTGTCCACAAGCAGCCCGCTACCATACAAATGTAGAAGGTAACGACCTTATGAGCGTGCAGCAAGTAAAAGCACAAGCCTTACGTGCTAAATCTAGCGGTAGTTCCCGCGTGTGTATGGGAGCGGCGTGGAGAAACGTTAAGGACGGTCCAGAATTTGACCAGGTCCTAGAAATGGTTCGCACCATTAACAAACTAGATATGGAAGTGTGCTGCACCCTAGGTATGATTACCGAAAACCAGGCACACAGACTTGCTGAAGCTGGACTCTACGCATACAACCACAATCTAGACAGTAGTGAAGAGTATTATAAAAAAGTCATTTCTACCCGCGGTTATCAGGATCGTTTAGATACCATAGATAATGTGCGCAAAACAAACGTTACCGTTTGTAGCGGCGGTATTATAGGCATGGGAGAAAGCGCGGAAGATAGAGCAGGCATGCTCGTAGCGCTCGCTAGATTGAGCCCCCAACCAGAAAGCACGCCTATTAACGCACTTGTCGCTGTAGAAGGTACGCCGCTTGAGGAGCAGGAACCGGTTTCTATCTGGGATATGATACGTATGGTGGCAACAACGAGAATAGTCATGCCACAAACGCAAGTACGTTTAAGCGCAGGGCGCACACAAATGAGTCGTGAGGGACAAGCTATGTGCTTTTTTGCAGGGGCGAATTCTATTTTTGCGGGTGATAAATTACTAACCACGCCTAACCCAAAAGTTAATGATGACCTAGAAATGTTCAAACTACTTGGGTTAGAACCCATGAAACCGTTTGTTAAAAAAGCGCAACCAGAAACAGTTGAAGCGCAATACTCGCAATATAAAGAGCTAGGTGAGAAACCTAAATGGACCCGACCAGCTCATAAAATAGAACGCAACGAGCAGGCAAAGGAAGCCTCTAAAAAGCTCAAGGCTTAAGAAATGTGTATCTTTAGATGTTAACAAATACTCGCTAGCATGCCATTACACCTAAAAAACATACCTCGAGTAGCAATAATTTCTAAAACCGATTTTATTGAAAACTACCTTAAGCCACAAAAGCCGGTCGTTGTAGAAAAACTCACTACAGACTGGCCTGCTTACGAGCGCTGGAACTTGCAGTATATTAAAACGGTAGCAGGAGATAAAACGGTACCACTTTATGACGACCGTCCGGTAAGTCACAAGCAGGGTTTTAATCAAGCCCATGCAGAGATGAACATGAAAGCTTATATAGATTTACTGGAATCAGGCCCTACGAGTCTTAGGATTTTTCTGTACAATATACTCAAAGAAGTACCTGCCATGCATAATGATTTTAAATTCCCAGACCTGGGGTTAAAACTAATTAAGAGTTTACCGATGATGTTTTTTGGCGGTGCAGGCAGTAAAGTCTTTATGCATTATGATATAGATTACACAAACATTCTGCATTTTCACTTCCACGGCACAAAAAGGTGTATCCTATTTGCTCCAGACCAAAGCGCTTATTTATACAAAGTACCACACGCACTTATCGCTAGAGAAGATATAGACTTCTCAAACCCCGATTTAGAAAAATGGCCTGCACTCAAACAAGCGCAAGGTTATGTGTGCGACCTTAAACACGGCGAGATGCTCTACATGCCAGAAGGTTACTGGCATTACATGCATTACCTTACCCCAGGTTTTTCCATAAGCCTGCGCAGTTACCCGCGCAAGTTTAAAAACTTAGGCAAGGCTCTTTATAATTTGCTTTTCATGCGTCATTACGATAATTTCATGAGAAAACGTAAAGGGCAGGCGTGGATAGATTATAAAAATGAGCAGGCTATAACCCGTGCTCATAAACAACTAGTAATTAGGGAACAAACTCCATAACCGCTGCATACACACGGTCACTTTCCCAACCGCGGTATAAAAGATAGTCTGCTAGTTTTTTACGTTTTGTGAATTTATTTTTCTCCGCGTAAAGCTGGTCATACCGCTTTCGCGAAAGCTTTTTAAAAACAGCCTCATACTCTTCACTAGCAATCTCTTTCAGAGCAATATCTATGTTGCGCTTACTTATGCCACGTGTTTTAAGTTCCCTAGTGATGCGCTGTTTACCCCACGACTTTATGCGGAATTTTCCTCGGGCAAAACTTTGTGAAAAACGGGTTTCATTTAAAAAATCGTGCTGTAACAAGTGTAAGATGATTTCTTCTTGCGCAAGTGGTATCATGTTCATTTTCCACAGTTTTGTTTCTACCTCTTTATGGCACCGCTCCTGGTATGCGCAATAGCGTTCCATCGCACGCGTTGCTTGTTCTAGGGTAAATGACTCTTGCTGCATGGAGCAAAGGTACTTATATGGCAGCTCAACATAACGCTTGTACTCGCGAAGTTGTAAAACGGCGCGCAAAAAACAAAATTGCTTTTTTATTTCAAACCGCGGTCATTTATAGTGCATAGCATTAGCTATACCGTAATTTTAAAGCATCATTATGGCCTGTGCTGGTGGAAACCCAACAAATGGTAGAAGAAAAATTGGCGTTAAAGTACGCACCGTTGTTAATGCAGATGATATGGTGCTGATTAGTTTGGTTTAGCGCAGCTAAAACACACGACCATCATTTTCTAGAGAAACTAAAATGCGATGACAATACCCTTAATGTTTTTGACAAAGAATATAATGATAACGCTTCTTTTGAGCATTTTAAAAATCACGATACCGCATTTGTAACCCGCATAAAAGACAACGCAGCGTTCCGAAAATACGGAACACTTAAACATTGGGGAACAAATGCTCAATGATGTTTTAGAAGATCGGGTCATTGAAATAGGTGTTAAAAAAAAGCAACTGTTAAAATGGTATTTGCTACAAATCGATTATTATATCGGATATTTTGGTAATCAACGATAGAATGAATCTGCACAACCGTTTCCAGTTTTTATCAGACAATAATGTACTTAATTACATAAAAACCCTTTAATGAAACCGTTATGAATGCAATAAATACCAGCGTGCATATTTATTATAGCTCGTAAATGAGCACGGCCTATGTGGCCCTAAAAAATCGGCTGTGACCCGTGAGCGCGGCTATAAATTTATTTGTTCTTTTGTGGGTATTAGGTAATAGCTGCATGTTCTTCTAAAAAAACTTGTTGTGTACTTTACGCGTTTTTTTAGTATAGGAGCCTGTTTTCATACCCAGCATGAACTTTAAACAGCGCAAAACTGCGTGACTGAAACGTATAGCACATAACCGTTGTTAAACGCGGTCACTTTCCCAACCGCGGTAAAAAAAATAGTATGCTGGTTTTTTGCGTTTTGTAAATTTATCTTGCTCTAGGCCCAGCGGGTCATAACGCTTTCGCGAAAGCCTATAAAATACAACCTCATACGCTTCACTAGCAATCTCTTTTAGAGCAATATCTATGTTGCGCTTACTTATGCCACGTGTTTTAAGTTCCCTAGTGATGCGCTGTTTATCCCATGACTTTATGCGGAATTTTCTCCGGCAAAACTTTGTGCAAAACGGGTTTCATTTAAAAAATCGTGCTGTAACAAGTGCAAGATTATTTCTTCTTGCGCAAGTGGTATCATATTCATTTTCTATAATTTTTCTATCACTTCCTTATGAAAATGCTCTCTATATACAATAACGTTCTTAGCCCATTTAGCCTGTTCTAGGGTACATGATTCTTGCCACATGGAAGCGGTGTGTATATCGTTTTGAAAATTTGGACACGCAATTTCACTCGAATTTGAGTTTGAGCCTGCACTTAAAAGATGGTTTTAATACCACTTAAACCCATAACGGGTAACTACCTTTCTCGTGTGGGTTCTTTTTAGACTTTTAGGTACCGTTTGCCAGAACCCTGCCTGTTCCTTGCGTATGCCCTAATCGTTAATCCCAGACCATGTTTGACTGAGTGTTAGGGCACAAATCAGCGGCTAGCTGCTCGTATTTACGCGATAGCCGTTTTGATTAATCGCCAGTATAGGTCACATGAGTAAAAGAAACATGCATAATTTGTAGTGCTACAAGCTCGCAAATTCAGCCCATAAAAAAACGCCCATAAACCGTGGTTTAAGGGCGTTAAATTGTTAATTTAGGTCATTACCTTCTAAGTCCGTAAACTTATACTCTAAGTAAGTGTATGCGTCTCGTGGCATAACCTTAATCCATTTTTTGTGTTTAACAAACCATTTAGATCGTACTGAGGGCAGTCCTTTAGTTATAAAGGCGGCAACAAACGGGTGAGCGTTTAGCATTATTTTCTTGTCCCCTGATTTTATACGGGTATCAAGTTTTTCACTTATTTCTTGTATTACAAGAATAGGTGCTTGTATCTCGCCAGTCGTGTTAGCATCTGGATTCTCTTCACGGGTTTTAATATTTACCTCTTGACGCACACGCTGTCGTGTCATTTGAATAAGTCCAAACTTGCTAGGAGGCAATATTTTGTGTTTTGCACGGTCGTCTAACATTTCATCGCGCATGTGCTCGTAGAGTTTTTTTCTATGGTCTGCACTGCGCATGTCTATAAAGTCCACCACAATTATACCGCCCATATCGCGCAATCGCAGTTGTCTTGCAACTTCACTTGCAGCTATCATGTTTGTTTCGAGTGCGGTATCTTCCTGTGTGTCGGCTTTATTAGAGCGATTTCCGGAGTTCACGTCTATAACATGCATGGCTTCTGTATGTTCTATGACGAGGTATGCACCTTTACTCATAGACACCGTGCGGCCAAACGATGTTTTAATTTGTCTCTCGATGCCATATTTTTCAAAAATGGGTGTGCGAGGGTTATTGTATTTAACAATAGACTCTTTATGTGGAGCTATTACTTTAAGTTGGGCTTTAATTTCTTCTACCAGTTCCATGTCGTCTGCGACTATAGAGGTATAGGTGTCATTAAAGTAGTCTCGCATGAGCGAGTTAGTGCGACTTAGTTCAGTCATGACCTTTGTTGGGAAATGAGAACGGTGCAGTTTTGCACACATGGCTTCCCATTTTTCAACTAGATTTTGAAGATCCTGATCCAGTTCTGCAACTAGTTTACCTTGAGCAACGGTACGTACAATCACGCCGAAGCCCTCAGGCTTTATACTTTTAACAAGTCTTTTTAATCTACTCTTTTCTTCGTTATCATCTATTTTCTGTGAGATAGAAATTCTATCTGAAAAAGGCACAAGAACTACATACCTGCCAGGAAGGGAAAGCTCAGCACTGAGTCTCGGGCCTTTTGTGGAGATGGGTTCTTTAACGACTTGAACGAGAACAGGCTGCGCGGCATCTACAACATCAGTAATGCTGCCGTGTTTCTCTATGTCTTTTTCAAGTTTAATATCTTTAAGAGTATAGTTCTTGCGGCGACCGCTCAGGACTTGCTTCGTAAATTTAAGTTGGGTGAGGTATTGTGTTCCTAGGTCATGGTAATGGAGAAATCCATCTTTTTCATAACCCACATCTACAAAAGTCGCGTTCAGTCCAGATAGAACCTTGCGCGTCTTTGCTATAAAAATATCACTTACTGAAAACTTGTTTTCATCTTCATCTTTATAGAGCTCGACCAGCCTACCATCCTTAGTAAGGGCAAAGTCGATTTTGTTAGAACCGGAACGGATAATAATTTCTTTATCCATGATTCAATAATTTGCGTGCTACCATCATAATTCTTAAAAAGAGCATGGGCAGCACTGTGTTATACATTTAATAGTGTCACCATGTTTTAAAAATCACATGGTAACCCGGTCGGGCTGTCAGTTGCAGTCCCTATTTCAATGAACTAAAAAAAGAAAAAGTAGTGTAATACTACTTTTTCTTTTTGTGGCGGTTTGCACGGCTACGTTTTTTACGTTTGTGTGTCGCTACCTTATGTCTTTTTCTCTTTTTACCGCTTGGCATATCTCTTATATTAGATTATTTAACTTTTACGCTTGTTTTTACTCCGTCTACAAAAACCTTTGCGGGCTTAAAAGATGGTATATTGTGTGCTGGGATTTTAATTGTTGTATTCTTAGAGATGTTACGCCCAGTTTTCTCAGCTCTTGTCTTTACGATAAAACTTCCGAAACCACGAAGGTACACATTTTCTCCAGTTTCAAGTGAATTTTTCACTTCTTCCATAAAAGACTCTACAGTTGCCTGTATGTCCGTTTTCTCCATTCCTAACTTATCCGAAATTTTAGATACGATGTCTGCTTTAGTCATTTTTTAAAATAATAGTTGTTACTTGTGTTTCTTTTTAACCGGGCGCAAAGATAGGGTATTATATTATAAACGAAATCTCTAAACGATTAAATTTTAACAAGATAGTTCTACTTTGCCCGCATTTATAACCACTATGAATTTTTCTAAACGCCTAATAGACTGGTATTTCATTCATAAACGCGAGCTGCCATGGCGTGAGATAAACAACCCCTATTACATATGGCTAAGTGAGATCATACTGCAGCAAACCCGTGTAGAACAAGGCATGCCGTACTATCGGGCGTTTGTGACGGCGTTTCCTACAGTACAGGATCTCGCAGCAGCACCGCAAGATAAGGTACTTAAATTATGGCAAGGTTTAGGCTATTATTCCCGTGCAAGAAACTTGCACACTGCCGCACAACAGGTCGTGGATTTAGGCGGTTCTTTTCCTGAAACCTATAATAAGCTACTCTTTCTAAAAGGTGTGGGAGATTATACCGCCGCAGCGATAGCAAGTTTTGCCTTTAATGAGGCCGTTCCTGTAGTAGACGGTAACGTTTATAGGGTGCTCGCACGTGTTTATGGTATAGCGACGCCCATAAACAGCACACCAGGTGCCAAAGAGTTTAAAGCACTGGCCACCCTATTACTAGATAAAAAGCGCCCAGCATTATTTAACCAGGCCATCATGGAGTATGGTGCGATGCATTGCAAACCTGCAAACCCACTATGCACAAGCTGCGTGTTTAGCGATCACTGCGTTGCACTGGAGCAAGGCCGTATTGCAGAGCTGCCCGTAAAATTAAAAAGCAAACCTGTAACGCATTTACACCATCACTACCTGGTTATCGTTACGCCGTCACATAAAACACTGCTGGTTAAGCGACCCCAGCAAGGTATCTGGGCTGGATTGTATGAGTTTCCTTATTTAGAAGCCGCACATACCTTGTCCCCTGCTGCATTACAAGAGCAAGTAATGGGTATGGAATGGCTATCTGGAGTTCGCTTTCGCGAAAGCGTAACACCCCAACCACCCGTTATACACAAATTATCGCACCGTACGATACACGCCACATTTTGGGTGCTGGAAACCTTAGACGAGCTGCAAGGCACCATTACGATAAAAGACGCGTTTAAAAAACCAGTTCACGTTCTTATGGAACGCTTCATGAAATCGCAATGGAATGCTTATCTTTAAGTATCTTTACACCCTCAAAAAAATGATGTTATGGCAGGTACAGTTAATAAAGTAATTCTCGTGGGACACACTGGCGACGATGTGAAAATGAAGTACTTTGAAGGTGGTAACTGCATAGGTCGTTTCCCGCTTGCAACCAGCGAGGACTACATTAATAAGGCGACAAATGAACGCGTTTCTTCCACAGAGTGGCACAATTGCGTTGTGCGCAATAAAGTTGCCGAAGTCTGTGAGAAATACCTTAAAAAAGGCGATAAGGTGTACGTAGAAGGACGCATTAAAAGCCGCCAGTGGACCGCCGAAGACGGGCAGCCGCGCTACACTACAGAAATTCAAGTGCAAGAGTTTACCTTTCTATCGTCTAAAAATGAACCTAGTGCAACAGCCTCCCAGCCCGCTGTGCCGCAACAAGCAACACAACCTAAATACAAGGCTCCTGCACCACAAGCCACCAATGGCGACGATGACGACGATTTACCATTTTAATGCATACTTGTAATACATTTCTTTAAGTGGATCCTGACCCTGTACAATTACCGTTAATGCTTTTCATGGCCGGGCAATCCGCATTATGGATTTATGGCGGTTCTTTTTTGCTTTTGCTACTTGCCAGTGCACTCATAAGCGGCGCCGAAGTAGCTTTTTTTTCCCTAGAAACCACAAATCTCGAAGAAGATAATGAGTCCTTTACCTATCAGGAACTTGTGGTAAAACTGCTGGACAGGCCTAAAAAATTATTGGCTACCATACTTATCGCAAATAACACCATAAACATATCTACCGTTCTTATCTTTAGCACGCTGTCTGAAACATGGTTTACAGGCATTACGGCGGGCTGGTTAAAGTTTACCCTAGAAGTAGTGGTAGTTACGTTTGCAATATTGCTTTTTGGGGAGATATTTCCTAAGGTATATGCAAGCCGTAACCCTGTACAGTTTGCAAATTTTATGGCCGTTCCCTTGCGTGTGCTCGATGTGCTTTTTACGCCTTTAAGTTTGCCCATGCGCTATATCACTTTGCAAATACAAGACAGGCTAGGCAGCAAAAAATCGAATATTACCATTTCCCAGCTATCGCAAGCACTAGAGCTTACAGACGATCATGACACCACGCAAGAAGAGCAACAAATTTTGCAGGGTATCGTAAGTTTTGGCAATACAGACACTAAAAACGTGATGCGCAACCGCACAGACGTTTTTGCAATAGACGAGCGCATGGAGTTTGCAGAGCTTTTAAAGCAAGTCATAGCCCACGGTTATTCTAGAATACCCGTTTATAAGGATAATATAGACCAAATTACCGGTGTGCTTTACGTAAAAGACCTCTTGCCACACAAAGATCGCAAAAATTTTGAGTGGTTAAAACTGCTAAGGGAGACCTATTTTGTTCCTGAAAATAAAAAACTTGATGACCTGTTGCAAGAGTTTCAAGAACAAAAAAAGCACCTCGCGATAGTGGTAGACGAGTATGGCGGTACCAGCGGGCTTATTACCATGGAAGATATTATAGAAGAAATTGTAGGTGACATAAGTGACGAGTTTGACGACGAGAACCTGGTGTTTTCAAAACTAGATAATAACACTATTGTTTTTGAAGGAAAAACGTCGCTTAAAGATTTTTACCGCGTTATGGGTATTGCAGACCACGAAGTGAACCATTTTGAAGATGCAAAAGGAGAATCGGAGTCCATCGCCGGGTTTTTACTTGAGCAAATGGGTTTTTTTCCGCGCAAGCTGCATAAAATATCTTTTCACAATTACACGTTTACCGTAGAGGTGATAGATAAGAAACGTATTAAACAAGTAAAATGTACCAGAGAATCTTAGCGCTGTCTCTATTCCCTATGAACGCATACTGTTGCAGGCTATATGGTTCTTTTATAATTTACATGCCTCGTACATAAATCCCGTAATAATGCCACGACCTATACCATTAAAAGTAATAGTAATTCTTACCAGCATCTTGCTCGCTAGTTGCAATGAAGACACCCTACCCAAACCTGGTGCACAGCTTGCTTTGCAATATCCTGAGGCTACTTACGATAAACTTGCAAACAATAATTGCCCCTTTAGCTTTGAGGTTAATGAGCACGCCCGTGTACTTGCAAAAAAAGATTGCTCTATGAAAATAGAATATCCAGCTATGGACGCCACGGTATATTTAAATTATGCACGCGTTAATGACAACCTCACGCAGTTGCTTATGGACGGGCAGCGACTATCGTACACACACAATAAAATGGCAGACGTTATTGCCGACTACCCTTTCCTGAACATGGATAAAAGAACCTCGGGAATGATGTACGAGGTAGAGGGAAACGCTGCGTCTAATGCACAGTTTTATGTCACAGACAGTACCAGCCATTTTTTAACTGCGTCGCTGTACTTTTATTCTAAGCCTAACTACGATTCTATTTACCCGGCCATAGACTATGTAAAAAAAGATATGGTTAAGATGATAGAGTCTTTAAAATGGAAAAACTAAAAATACGGATTAAAGAGTATTTGGTATTTTAATTAAAATCCGTACTATTACTATAACTAATTTAAAAAAGTGTCATGAAAAATTTAAAATCTTTTTTAGTACTCGTACTTGTAGCTTTTGCAATCGTATCTTGTGGTAATGATGATGATAATGGCCCAGCACCTATTGTTAACGAATTTACTTTTCAGGGTATTACCTATACATTATCTCAAGGAATATTAGAAAGCTATGGAGATAATGGCAATGGGTCATTTGATTTCGACATCACTCTTTTCAGTGACGGTATTACTATAGATGTTGCAAATGATGATTTTACCGGTGCTGGACAAGTGGTTTACCTAGATCTAAATTCCAGTAGTATGAATGGTCTAGTAAATGGAACATATAATTTTGCTATAGAAAGAAACGCTTTTACGATCGTAGATGGTGTTATAATTACTGATTTAGACATCGCAGCTGAAACGGGAACTGAAATGGAAATTACAGCTGGAAACGTTGTTTTAACCATTGCTAATGATCAGTATACCATAGTTTTTAATCTGGAAAATGCGGCAGGGGAGGCCATAACTGGTTCGTATCAGGGTCTTCTTACCGTATTTTAAAATACGGCCTTTATAAAAATCTACAGAGGTCAGTAGTTAATCGCTTATCTTTATACCCAATAAAAACTG
>Ga0136559_1000169_pt1 | contig 21990 bp, 18 predicted proteins | sample AntRauMeHopE1496_FD_104633 | JGI IMG/M metagenome (GOLD analysis project Ga0136559, IMG submission 104633) | Saline lake microbial communities from Rauer Islands, Antarctica - Metagenome Hop E1 #496 | ecosystem: Environmental > Aquatic > Non-marine Saline and Alkaline > Saline | place... | reverse complement strand
TCTTTAAACCAGCAAGAGCGCATAGGGCAGCTCATTATGGTAGACATGTATTCTAATAAAGACAAAGCGCACGTAGACCACGTTAAAAAACTGGTCACAGAGCAAAAAGTAGGTGGCGTTATTTTTTTTCAAGGTGGCCCAATGCGGCAGGCAAAACTCACAAACGAGATACAGGAACTTTCAAAAACCAAGTTACTCATAGCCATGGACGCAGAGTGGGGACTGAGCATGCGCATAGACAGTACCTACAGTTTCCCGTGGAATATGACACTGGGAGCGACACCGGGAACATCTAGTTCGTATGAAGTAGGCGAGCGTATAGGCAAACACAGCAAGCGCATGGGCGTGCACATAAATTTTGCGCCGGTCGTAGATATCAATACAAACCCCAAAAACCCTATTATAGGAAACAGAAGTTTCGGCGAGGACAAATTTAATGTTGCTCAAAAGGCTTATGGGTATATGAATGGGTTGCAAAGTACGGGCGTCATGGCATGTGCAAAACATTTTCCAGGACACGGCGATACAGATCAAGACAGCCATAAAGTTCTACCCACGGTAGGTTTCAGTGCACAGCGTATAGACGATGTGGAGCTTTATCCATACAAAGCCTTGTTTGAAAAAGGAATGGCCAGCGTTATGGTTGCACATTTAAACATACCCAGCCTAGACGATAGAGCTGGTTTTCCTAGCAGCTTGAGCGAGAAAGTCGTTACAGGTATTCTTAAAGACAAACTTGGTTTTAACGGTCTTATTTTTACGGACGCGCTAAATATGAAAGGAGTTTCTAATTTCAGCAAACCGGGTGATGTAGATTTGCAAGCTTTTAAAGCTGGTAATGATGTGTTGCTCTTTACAGAAGATGCTGCAAAAGCCATCGCAGCAATAGACGCAGCCATAAAAAAAGGCGACGTGCCGCAAGAACGCCTTGCACACTCTGTTAAAAAAGTGCTCATGGCAAAGTATATCGCAGGGCTGCACCAGTACCAGCCCATAAATACTGCAAATCTAGTACAAGAGCTCAACACAGATAAAGATATACATGTTTACGAAGATGCGATTGCAAAAGCGGTCACCTTGCTTAACAATAAAGCGAGCTTGATCCCGCTACAAAACTTAGATAAACGCCGCATTGCTTATATATCTTTAGGCGATGACTCTGGCGATGCATTTTACAAAGAACTCAATAAATATGCTAAGGTAGACCGGCTCATTGCAGACAAGCTAGACGTGCTTACCAGCATGCTTAAACCCTACAATACGGTTATTATAGGTTTTCACAAAAACAATGCAAACCCTTGGAAAGGTTACAAAGCCACGCAGGCAGAGCTTATCTGGATGAATGAACTTGCGCGTAATCACGAGGTTATACTGGACGTTTTTGCGATGCCTTACATGTTAGAGCAGTTTCCGGCAACAGCAAATTTTGAAGGCCTTATCATGTCCTACCAAAACAGCACGATGAGCCAGCAAGTAAGTGCACAACTTATTTTTGGCGCGCGTGATATGGTCGGTAAATTACCTGTAAGTGCAGGAGTCTATAAAGCGGGTGCCGGGATACGATTTAATGGTATTAAACGCCTGTCTTATGGCGCAAGCCCTAGCAGCGTAGGTCTAAACCCAAGCATGATTGCCAAAATAGATTCCATTGCAAATAAAACCATAGAGGATATGGGCGCACCAGGTATGCAAATACTAGTTGCTAGACACGGTAAAGTGGTTATGAATAAAAACTATGGCTACCATACTTATGAAAATGAGCAAATGGTCGTAGATAATGATTTATATGACATCGCATCCATGACTAAGATACTGGGAACCTTACCACTTATTATGAAACTACAAGAAGAAGGAGCGATGTCTATAGACGATGAGCTAGAAACCTTGTTACCAGAGTTCAAAAATTCTAATAAAGCACATATTACTGTAAAGCAAATGTTGTCGCACGTTGCGAGGCTACAACCGTGGATTCCGTTTTACAAATCGACTTTAGATTCTTTAACGGCTAAACCTTCTGGCGATTATTATAACAGCTACGCATCAACCAGTTTTTCTATACCTGTAGCAGAGCGGTTGTACACTAATAACATAATGGCAGACAGCATTATGACCCGTATAAAAAACAGCGATTTACTACCATACAGAGGTTATAAATACAGCGATTTACCCTTTTACATACTTAAAGAATATCTGGAACGCAAAGCAGGCAAAGACCTGAATGTGCTCACCCAAGAGCAGTTTTATAGTCCTATGGGCATGAACTACATGGGTTACCAGCCGCTGGCGCGTTATGGGAAGGAGCAAATAGTGCCTACTGAAAACGATAACAGTTTCCGTAACCAGCTTGTCCATGGTTATGTTCATGATCAGGGCGCAGCAATGCAAGGCGGTATAGGCGGTCATGCAGGCCTTTTCTCAAACGCAAATGATGTTGCAAAAATGATGCAAATGTACATGCAAGGTGGTTATTACGGCGGCGTTCAGTACCTCAAGCAAGAAACCATTAATGTATTCAATAATTGCTACTATTGCGGTGACGGCGTGCGGCGTGGTGTGGGGTTTGACAAACCGCAGTTAGGAACCGCAGGTCCTACCTGTGGCTGTGTGGGCATGACTAGTTTTGGGCATAGTGGTTTTACAGGAACCTATACGTGGGCAGATCCTGAGACTGAAATTATTTACGTATTTCTTTCTAATCGCATACACCCCAGTGCAGACAATAGTTATTTAATTACTAACGATGTGCGTACTAAAATTCAACAACTAATATATGATGCTATCATAGATACAAAAACCGCAATATGAAAATAGCAATCGTTTGCTATCCTACTTTTGGTGGTAGTGGAGTGGTGGCAACCATGCTGGGAACAGCGCTTGCAGGTCGTGGTCACGAGGTACACTTTGTAACATATAAACAACCAGTGCGTCTGGACTTGCTATCTAGAAATATATTTTTTCACGAGGTAGATGTAGAGGAATATCCGCTGTTTCACTACCAGCCCTACGATCTAGCACTTTCTAGCAAGCTTGTAAATGTCGTACTAGAGCATGGGATAGAATTGCTGCACGTGCATTATGCCATACCGCATGCTTATGCGGGCTACATGGCGCAGCAAATGCTTAAGGAACACGATATACATTTACCTATGGTCACGACACTGCATGGTACCGATATTACCTTGGTAGGCAATCACCCAGTTTATAAACCTGCGGTAACCTTTAGCATTAATAACAGCGATATTGTAACATCTGTTTCTCAAAGTCTCAAAGATGACACTATAGAGCTTTTTCAAGTGCGCAAAGACATAAAGGTGGTATCGAACTTTATAGATATGTCTATTTACAGCACTGCTTTTAAAGATTGTGACCGCTCTTTTATGGCTTTTCCGCAGGAGCGTATTATTACGCACGTAAGTAATATGCGACCAGTAAAACGACTGCTAGATGTTATTCAGATTTTTGAGATTGTAAGCAAAACGATTCCAGCGGTGCTTATTATGGTAGGCGACGGTCCTGAGCGTTCCGAAGCTGAGTATTATGCGAGCCAAAAGGGCTTTAATTCTTCTATAAAATGGCTCGGGAACAGTACAGAGATAGACCGCGTACTTTGCTTTTCTGACTTGTTTTTGTTACCATCAGAAAAAGAAAGTTTTGGTCTTGCAGCGCTCGAGGCGATGGCAAATCGTACACCTGTTGTCTCTACAAACACTGGCGGTCTGCCTGAGGTTAACGACCATGGTGTTACCGGTTTTACCAGCAAAGTAGGCGACGTGGCAGCTATGGCAGCCTATGCGATTTACATACTCGAGGACGATGACCGTCTTGCTGTTTTTAAAGAGCACGCTTTCGCGAAAGCGAAACAATTTGACATACATAAAATAATACCACAGTATGAGAAATTATATAATACCTTATTGCACGATTGCATTGCTGTTAGTGACAGCAACGAGTTGTAAATCTAAAATGAAGGGAACACCAGAGCAGGCTTTTGGTAAACAAAAGTATTATACCACGGTTTCTGAAGGGCCTCAAAGCAATATAGAAACTAATGAAGTGCGCGTGATTGCTAACGGTGAGGAACTGCAAAAAATGTATGCAACGATAAACAGCACCCGTAAACCGGGTATCGAAGTTCCTGAGGTAGACTGGAAAAATCAAACAGTAATTGCCGCTTTTGCGGGGAGAAAATCTACTGCGGGTTATAGTATAGACATTTACCAAGTGCGCGACCGCAAAAAAGAACGCATCTATAAATTTGCCCAGACTGCACCCAACCGCGGCACTGACGTGGTAAGCATGGTAATTACAACTCCTTATATGATTGTGCTCGTAAACAATGATAACAAAAAAATAACGGCCTCTTTTTAAAGAAGCCGTCAGTTTTTATAACAAATGGTAGTTTAGAATCTGTAACGTATGGATAGCGCAACGTCAAACTCGCTACCATCCCTAAAATCACCTAAATAGTACTCAGGTCTAAAATCTAAAGAAAGTTGCAGTGGTATATCAAAGTTATACTCTATACCTACTTGCCCAGCAATAAGTAAGAAGGTTTCCGAGTCATCGTTACGGTCGTTGCGGCGATTAAAATCGTCGTTAAAGCTAGAATTTCCTAATCCAGCACCAAATCCTGCATACCACTGAAAACCATTTTCTATTTCCCAGACCCACTGGTAGATACCTGTAGCCTTAAAGCCGTCGTAGTTATTGTTGCTTTCTATTCCCAAGTCTATTTCTAACCTGTTGTTGCCGCCCAGCGCACGCTGGTACGATATCTCGGTACCGAACCCGTCGCCATCGCCTAAACGTATTCCGATGGCATTTTTACTAATGTCTTGTGCTTGCGATGCAAGTATGCCGGCAAATAGTATTGCGGCCGTTAAAAGTGCTTTTTTCATTACGAAGTTGTTTATTAGAATGTAAAAGTATAGTAATATTGTTTCAACAAAACTTAATATACTGTTAACTTGTTAATGCAATTAAACCATTGCATATTATCCCTCAAATTCAAAATCGCCGCCGCCACGACCACCGCGCTCGTTGCGTTTCTTTTGATTAAAGCGGTAGGTAAAGGTTAAGTTAACTTGTCTTTCTCGCCACTGGAAATCGCTGGTAGATCTAAACTGGTCTTCTATAAAAACGGTTCCTTGCCTGCGACGACTATTAAATAAGTCACTCACATTCATGCTAAGAGTAGCATTATCTCCAAAAATATCCTTACTAGCTGCGAGATTCACGCTTGGAATTCCCTCGCTAGTTCCTTGAGCGTTTGCGCTAGCACCATTATAATTTACGTTTACTTGAAAATCTATATTTGTAGGAAGTGAGAACTTTTGATTTAAACGGGCGTTATAGGTGGTGTTTACAAAGTCAAAGCTACGACCTGCAAAATCCCCGTCTGTGGTTACTCTAAACACATTAAGGTCTGCGTTTATAGTCCACCATTTATAAGGCCTGTAAGTAAGAGTTAGTTCGTAACCTAATCTATCTTGTGTAGATAAATTTACAGGAAACCTGCGTATTATCGGGTCGCCATTATCTGTAATTTGTCCAGTGTCCTCTTGTATGAACTCCCAGTTTTCCTCAGAACGATTTGCATATATAGAGGTGCTCAAGGTCACTTTTTGCCATCTTTTCAGGTATCCTAAGTCTAGGGCATTTGCAAAGATAGGGTTGAGGTCTACATTTCCTTGGAAAACATTAGACTCGCTAGACCTACTCGGGAACGGGTTTAATAAACGACCACGTGGCCTGCTTACACGGCGGTTATAACCTAAAGTGAGGTTTGAGGTTTCGTCTATTTCATAACCCAAATTTACAGTGGGAAAGAGGTTGTTGAACTGTTTTTTTGTGCGGTCGTTTGTAGTAGCTTGTTCTATATTTATAAGGGTAGATTCATACCGCAGACCACCTAGAAGTGAAAACTTTTTAATTTTCTGACCATACTGTGCATATACTGCATTTATAAGTTCCTCATAAACAAAGGTATTGTTGAGTCCAGCGTCAGGTACTAGTGGTCCTGGAAAGGTAAGCTGCTCCTCTAAAAAGAAACCATTTGTAATGTCCCTGTAATTACCTCTATAGCCCGCTTCCCAGTTGATATTTTCTCCTACAGGCAACTCATAATCTATTTGCAGGAGGGCATTTCGTTCATTCTCGATTTGTCTTACAAACTCACGGTCGTTAAGCTCGTTTGCTACCGTATCAGTTTCTAAAATACGGCTGCCATTAGTCTCTTCGTTTACAGAGTACTGCAGGCTGGCCAGCAGTTTTTGACCTTTATCATCTAAGTCATTTTTATAGTCTATTGTGTATTGTATAGATGTTTCATCTTCGGCCTCGGCCTCGGTTCTCAGGGTAGCTTCATTCAGGTTGCGGTTCCTATCAAACCTGTTGATAACGTTTGTATTAAGGTCGTCGTCGTTTCCTAAACGGTAAACGACGTTACCTATAATACTGGAGGATTCATTTATGTAATACTCTGCACCCAAACTAGTAAAAATATTATTTCCCTTGCGACCAAATTTTCTGGATTCCTCTACAAATCTATTTAAAGCATTACTGCCAAAAAATTCGGTGCTAGACGAAGCATTCCCGGGGTTTTCTCTGTAATTAACGCCTGTATTTGTAAAAAAGTTAAATTTCTTTGTACGGTAATTTGCATTAAGCGATGTACCTAAATTTGCGGGCACACCGGCGTCTACTTGCAACGAACCGTTGAAGCCCACCAGTTTTTGTTTCCGCAAAATAATGTTTAAAATACCAGCGGTACCTTCGGCATCGTAACGAGCACTGGGTGAAGTGATGACTTCTATTTTTTCAATAGCCTCGGCAGGGATTTGTCTTAAAGCATCCGCACCGCTAAAGCCTACGAGCGCACTGGGGCGACCATCTATGAGTATACGCACGTTATCGTTGCCTCTTAACGCTACGTTACCTTCTACATCTACACTTACGGACGGTACATTGTTTAGAACATCACTAGCAGTACCGCCGCGCACTGTCAGGTCCTTTCCTACATTATAAATTTTCTTATCCAGTCTTATGTCTACCGTCGTTTTTTCAGCAATGACTACTGCTGCATCTAATTGAGCAATATCCATAGCCAGCGATATCGTGCCGAAATCTGTATCTTGGGTAATGACTTGATTTGTTTTTTCTACCGTCTTAAAAGTAATGTATTCAAAACGTACATTATACGTGCCTGGGGTTATATTAATTGCATAATTACCTTCTAAATCTGTCACACCGCCTTGCGCGGAAACATTTTTATCGCTGCTTATAAAGGACACTGTTGCAAATTCTAGTGGTGCTTTTGACACTTTATCTAGAAGCTTTCCTGATACTGTTATTTTTTGTTGTGCATGAGCTGCAGACGTAAAAAGAAAACTTAAAGCAAATAAAAATCGAATCATGATGGGGTGTTGTAAAAAAGTAAGACCGCAAACCTGTCGCATGGTTTAAGGGGTAATTGCTAAAGTTAAGTTAAACTACAACTCGTTAGACGGTGCTGCTTGGCCGCTGGCCATAAGAAAGGCTTTGAGAAAACCGTCTATGTCTCCATTTAAAGCAGCGTCTGTATTACCAGTTTCATGCGCAGTGCGCACATCTTTAATGAGTTTGTAGGGATGTAACACATAATTACGTATTTGAGAGCCCCATTCTATCTTCATCTTTCCTGCTTCTATTTCGTCACGTGCTGCATTTTGTTTTTGCAGTTCGATTTCGTAGAGTTGCGATTTGAGCATTTGCATGGCTTTTTCACGGTTGTCCAGTTGAGAACGTGTCTCAGAATTGTGTATAATAATACCCGACGGGTGGTGTGTTAAAATAGCCTTAGTTTCTACTTTATTTACGTTTTGCCCGCCTGCGCCGCTGGAGCGAGCAAAGTCCCAAGAAATATCGGCAGGGTTAATTTCTATTTCTATACTATCGTCTGTTAATGGGTAGACATATACACTGGCAAAACTAGTATGTCTTTTTGCATTACTGTCAAACGGCGATATGCGCACCAGACGATGCACGCCATTTTCACTCTTTAACCATCCGTAAGCATAATCACCTTCTAATTCTAGAGTTACGGTTTTAACGCCTGCAACATCACCAGCCTGATAGTTTAGTTCTTTTACTTTAAAGCCATTTTTATCGGCCCACATCATGTACATGCGCATGAGCATTGCTGCCCAGTCGCAAGATTCTGTGCCGCCAGCTCCTGCCGTAATTTGCAGCACCGCACTTAAATCGTCGCCCTCGTTAGAAAGCATGTTTTTAAATTCTAGTTTTTCTATAAGTGCGCTGAGCTCTGCATGTTTTGCATCTACCTCTGCGTCAGTTGCGTCCCCATCTTTAAAGTACTCACATAAAATCTCGAGCTCTTCCATCCAGTTTACGGCTTGTTCATAATCGTTTGTCCATTGTTTTTTATTGCGCAGTTCTTTCATGAGAAGTTGCGCTGCTTTTGCATCGTCCCAAAAAGCAGGGGAGAAGGTTTTCTCCTCTAAGTTTGCAATCTCTATAAGCTTGTTCTCTATTTGCAAATATTCTTTAAGATCTGCCAGGAGGGAAGTAGTTTTAGAAAGTTGATCTGTAGTGATCATAGGTAGTTTTAAGTGTTGCAAAAATAAACTTTTAAAGACAATTATTTTACCTTGTTTAACAACGGTCATATACTATTAACGCTTTATTTTTAGGCACGCAAAGATTCGCAATAATTAAGCCCCACAAAAACAATAATATATTGGAAATTATAGATTTAAGAAGTGACACCGTTACAAAACCCAGTAAAGGTATGTTAGACGCTATGTTTAGCGCACATGTAGGTGACGACGTTTATAAAGAAGACCCCAGTGTAAATGCGCTAGAAAAGCGCGTCGCTGCGATGTTTAATATGGACGAAGCACTGTTTTTCCCCACGGGCACTATGGCAAATCAGGCAGCGATTAAGTTACACACCCAGCCAGGGGAGCAGCTCATTGCAGACAAGTATGCGCATGTTTATAACTATGAAGGCGGTGGCGTGTCCTTTAATAGCGGTGTTAGTTGTAAACTCATAGACGGCAACCGCGGTATGATTAACGCTGCGCAAGTAGCGGCATCTATAAACCCACCAGATTTTTACCACAGTCCGCTTACCAGGTTAGTTTGTCTGGAAAACACAACAAATAAAGGCGGCGGTGCATGCTACAGTTTAGAAACCATGCGAGAGATAGCTGCGGTAGCAAGAGAAAACAAGCTGGGCATGCACCTAGACGGTGCTAGATTATGGAACGCCCTTGTGGCAACAGGTCAGGATCCTAAAAGCTATGCCGCTATTTTTGACACCATATCTGTTTGCTTTTCTAAAGGACTAGGAACACCACTGGGTACTGTGCTCGTGGGTAACTCAAGTCTTATGAAAAATGCAATACGGGTGCGTAAACTCTTGGGTGGCGGCATGCGACAAACAGGGTTCATGGCAGCCGCGGCCACGTATGCACTAGATAACAACATAGAGCGGCTCGCGCAAGATCATAAAAACGCGCAAGAATTAGGTTTGTGGTTAAGCACATGCGATACAGTAAAAAAAGTAGAACCTATAGAGACAAACATAGTCATCTTTGAGGTAAACGATGAACAGGTTGCGTTCAAGCATTTTGAACAGCATAACGTGATACTAAGTAATATGGGGCAAGGAAAATTAAGGTTGGTAACACACATAGATTACACCATGGCGCACCATGAGCGCATGGCTGCGATTATAGAATCTCTTTAATGCTAGTAGGAGTGCAGTTGCATGGTTTTCGTTGCCCGTTAATTAATAGTTCGATTAAAGAGGAAAACGAGAGTATCTGGAAAGATACAGAAGTTTTTTTGCTTATTTAAACAGATTCATTTTGATGTATGGACGGAACCTACCTTACGATTGCTGGTATTGTAGTCTCTTGGGGAGTTACGCTTTCGCAAAAGCGTTATTAACCACAAGCAACAACTCGTTATTTAATTGTTTCTGCGCAGTGCACGGGGTTTCTTTTACTTAAACGACTCATGCAGCGTAATTCGGGCATGTGTTCTGCTGCGATCACTGCCCGTGCTGTTAGGTATTCCGTTTTCGCGAAAGCGGAATAACCCACAAATAGGAACTCATTTTTTAATCGTTTTTACCGCGCAGTATATGGGGTTGCTTTTTATTTAATCATGTCTGTGCTAGGTATGTCGGGCATACGTTCCTTTGCTGTTGCTGCGAGCGCAGTGTTTTATAGGTGTTCTGCTTTCGCGAAAGCGTTATTAATCCCAAGCAACAGGTAGTCCTCTAATTGCTCTTTATCGTCAAGCAACTGGTCGGCAATCTTGAGGTTCTTAATTTTACGACTTGCCGTAACAATCACTTTTAAAAGACCGCTACAGAGGACTCGTCTATAAAAACGGTGTCCATGCACAATTTTGTTGTTGCTACTTTTTGCTGGGTTTCTTGCAATTTACCCACGAGGTTTCCAAACATAGGATACTTTTTTATTGTTTATAACACAAAAATAAACCACGGTGCTTCATCGCATATAAACACCGCTGTTTTATATCTTGCAATACTTTTTTTAAGAAAATAATGAGTCAGAAAATAGTACTACAGCAACCGCAAGCAAAACAAATAAACCATGTACACGACAAACATGGCCACAAAAGAGTAGACCCCTATCACTGGATGGTAGCGCGAGATACTCCAGAGGTCATATCGTATCTAGAGGAAGAAAATGCATACTACGATTCTTGTACGGCACATACAAATGTGTTAAAAGATGCGCTTTTTGAAGAAATAAAAGGACGTATTAAAGAAGACGATGAGTCTGTTCCGACTCTTATTAACGGCTACTGGTACTACACTAAAATGAAAAAAGGCGATTCATACCCTTATTATTACCGGCGAGAAGATAAAGACGCTGCTAGTGAAAAATTGCTCTTTAATGTAAATGACATGGCTACGGGCCACGACTTTTACAAGCTTAGCGGTATGAATGTATCGCTGGACAACAAGCTGGTCGCGTATGGTGTGGACACTACAGGTCGCAGGCAGTACACTATTTATGTGAAAAACTTAGAGACAAACGAGGTTTTTAATCAGACGATAGCGCTCACCACGGGCGGGTCTGTCTGGGCAAACGATAATAAAACATTATTTTTTACCCGTAAAGACGAGAAAACGTTGCGTGCAAACAAAATCTTTAAATACACGCTGGGTCAGGATCCTGCGCAAAGTGAACTTGTTTTTGAAGAGCACGACGAGATTTTTAACTGCCATGTTTATAAAACCATGTCAGACCAGTTTATTATGATCCAATCGTCCAGTACTTTAAACGATGAGCTGCGTTTTGTAAACGCAAACAAGGTAGATGCACCTTTTACGATGTTACAAGAGCGCACGCAAGAGCTTGAATATAACGTATCACATTATAAAGACCATTTTTATATACTTACAAACAAAGATGGCGCGACAAACTTTAAGGTTATGCGCACCCTAGTAATCACACCACAAGCTGCAAACTGGGAAGATGTGATACCACACAATCCTGCATCGCTTATAGAGGGTCTAGACATATTTGAAAAATATATGGTGATTACAGACCGTTTTAACGGCCTTAATAGAATACGTATTAAATCGTGGGATGATACGGTAGACTACTTTTTACCATTTGACAATGAAACGTATACAGCACACACTGGTGGCAATTACCAGTTTGACACGGTACAACTGCGCTACCAGTACCAGTCGCTTACTATGCCAGCGTCTGTCATTGAGTTTAACATGGACGACCGCAGCAGTAAGGTTTTAAAGACCCAAGAAGTTACGGACCCTCATTTTAATCCAGCAAACTATACGTCAGAGCGATTATGGGCAACCACAAGCGACGGTGTAAAAATACCGCTAAGTGTGGTTTACCGTAAAGACCGCAAATGCGGCGACGGTAATCCGTTATTACAATATGGTTACGGGAGTTATGGACATACGGTAGATCCGTATTTTTCAGTCGCGAGGTTGAGTTTGCTCGATAGAGGATTTATATTTGTTATTGCCCACATACGCGGTGGCGAGTATTTGGGTAGAACCTGGTATGAAACCGGTAAAATGTTTGAAAAGAGAAATTCCTTTACTGATTTTATAACGGTGAGCAAATTTCTAATCGCACAGCGTTATACGACAGCAAACCAGCTTTATGCAGCGGGTGGCTCTGCAGGTGGTTTACTTATGGGCGCAGTAATGAACATGGCACCGCAATTATACAGAGGAATCATGGCGGCCGTGCCGTTTGTAGACGTAGTAACAACTATGCTAGACAATACCATACCGCTTACAACTGGTGAGTATGATGAATGGGGTGACCCAAACCATAAAGAGAGTTATGACTATATGTTAAGTTACTCTCCCTATGATCAGGTAACGGCACAGTCCTATCCTAATGTGCTTGTTACCACAGGCTATCACGACTCACAAGTACAGTACTGGGAACCTGCAAAATGGGTTGCGAGGTTAAGAGCACTTAAAACAGATAGCAATATGTTGCTTTTTAAGACAGACATGAAAAGCGGTCACAGCGGTGCTTCAGGGCGGTATGACAGCCTTAAAGAAGTGGCAACAGAGTATGCATTTTTACTCGATCTGGAAGGCATACATGAATAGAATTTTTTTAGTAACTTTGAACCGTTTTTGGGTGTAAACATATTCAAAAATTAATCACCTTATATGAGCGAAAACATAAAGGCATACGACAACGTACTCCAATTAATAGGCGAGACACCTTTAATTAAATTGTCTAAGAAAGTTGCCGATTTCCCCGGGAATTACTATGCCAAAGTCGAGTCATTTAATCCAGGACATTCTTCTAAAGACAGAATTGCCCTTTATATTATAGAAGCTGCAGAACGCAGCGGTCTATTAAAGCCTGGAGACACTATTATAGAAACTACGTCTGGAAATACCGGTTTTAGTATAGCCATGGTAAGTCGCATTAAAGGGTACGAGTGCGTACTTGCGGTAAGCTCTAAGTCGAGTGCTGATAAAATAGATATGCTCAAGTCTATGGGTGCAAAGGTTTATGTTTGTCCGGCAAATGTAGATACAGACGACCCGCGCAGTTACTACCAGGTAGCAAAACGGCTGCACGAGGAAATTAAAGACAGCATCTACATAAACCAGTATTTTAATGACCTGAATATAGAGGCGCATTACCACAGTACAGGTCCTGAAATATGGAACCAAACAGCAGGTGAAATTACACACCTAGTTGCTTGTAGCGGCACAGGCGGAACCATATCTGGAACAGCACGTTTTCTCAAAGAGCAAAACCCCGATATACAAATACTAGGCGTAGATGCATATGGTAGTGTGTTGCAAAAATATCATGAGACTAAAGAATTTGACACTGCCGAAATCTATCCATACCGCATAGAAGGCTTGGGTAAAAACTTAATCCCTACTGCGACAGACTTTGACTCTATAGACTCGTTTACAAAAGTAAAAGATGAAGATGCTGCACATATGGCACGCAAAATATCGCAAAACGAAGGTATTTTTGTAGGGTACACCAGCGGCGCAGCAATGCAAGCAGTTAAACAACTTGCCGCTAAAGGTACCTTTACTGAACATTCTAAAGTGGTAGTGATTTTCCCAGATCACGGTTCCCGTTATATGAGTAAAATTTACAACGACAAATGGATGGAGGATCAGGGCTTTTTTGATAGTGTATCCACTGCAAGCGAGCAGCATATCGAGTACATAAAGTAAATGATATCAAGATAAAAAAGCCAGCAATCGCCGGCTTTTTTATTTATAACTTATGCATGATTTCGAATAGTAGTTTTATGATTTTTTAAGATGCAATAAAATCGCTATTTAATTGTGATTGGGCAATAATTTGTACCTTTGTTCTCTATAAACAATATTATGAAAGATTTATTCGATAAGATTTATAAAGACAAAGGTCCCTTGGGAAAATGGGCCTCAGTTGCCGAGGGGTACTTTGTATTCCCTAAACTAGAAGGTCCTATCTCTAACCGTATGAAGTTTAAAGGTAGAGAAGTTATTACTTGGAGTATTAACGATTACCTAGGGCTAGCAAACCACCCTGAGGTGCGCAAAGTAGACGCTGAGGCCGCCGCTACCTACGGTAGTGCATACCCTATGGGAGCTAGAATGATGTCTGGGCATACAGACCTGCATGAGCAATTAGAGCGGGAACTAGCGACCTTTGTCAATAAAGAAGCAGCGTATTTATTAAACTTTGGTTACCAGGGTTGCGTCTCTACCGTAGATGCCCTTGTTTGTAAAGACGACGTTATTGTTTATGACGTAGACGCACATGCATGTATTATAGATGGCGTGCGCTTGCACCATGGCAAACGTTTTACCTACAAGCACAACGATTTAGAAAGTATAGAAAAAAACTTGCAGCGTGCGACAAAATTAGCAGAGCAAACGGGTGGTGGCATCTTACTTATCTCTGAAGGGGTGTTCGGAATGCGCGGGGAGCAAGGTAAGCTCAAAGAGATCGTAGCACTTAAACAAAAATATAAATTCCGCTTATTTGTAGACGACGCGCACGGTTTCGGAACGCTCGGTAAAACAGGAGCAGGAGCTGGTGAGGAGCAAGGTATTCAGGACCAGATAGACGTGTATTTTGCAACTTTTGCAAAATCGCTAGCGAGCACAGGCGCCTTTATCGCTGCGGACAAAGAAATTATGGACTACCTAAAGTATAACCTGCGCTCACAAATGTTTGCAAAATCATTGCAAATGCAGCTGGTAGTAGGTGCTTTAAAGCGTTTAGATATGTTGCGCACCATGCCCGAGCTTAAAGATAAACTTTGGGAAAACGTAAACAACTTACAAAACGGTTTGCGTAGTCGCGGTTTTGATCTGGGTACAACACAATCTTGTGTTACGCCCGTATATCTTAAAGGAAGCATTCCAGAGGCGATGGCGCTGGTAAAAGACCTGCGTGAAAACTATGGCATATTTTGCAGCATTGTGGTGTATCCTGTTGTGCCTAAAGGACTCATATTATTGCGGTTAATACCTACTGCAACGCACACCCTTGAAGATATTAACGAGACGCTAGAGGCGTTCAGCGCCATACGGGATCGTTTAGAAGCTGGTGTTTATAAGCGTTTAAGCGCTGGTGTAGAAGCAGCAATGAACGCTTAATACGTTCCGGAAAATACAGAAAAGCCTGCTAGCAATAGCGGGCTTTTTTTATGAATGCAGTTGGGTATTGAGAAGCCCGGTTTTGCCCTGCTATACCATGGTACAAGCACCCGATTTCATTAAAAGTGTGTTCTGCAAACACCTAACAAGGTATAGAAATTAGGATGGTGGCAGCTAGGTTATTTCTTACGTGCCACCGGTTTTTCTTTGAGCAAGGTCGCTGTTTGCATCATAGATATGGGGTAGTTTTTAACAATGGCACTTTCTGTATTCCCTGTCATGCTGGTGTCTTGTTCACGTGCAAGCGTAATGGTAAATTCCATATGGTCTTCATAAAATTTTTCAGTGGTGTTAAGCAGGTTGCCCATAACCTCATAGGTACTAAAAAGTGTGTTATTTGCAAATGCACCCTCTAGAACGATACCATTATTCTCGTCTATTAAAAAAAGATGTTTATTGTGCGTGCGCACCAGGTTATAGGCTCGCTCGTCGCGTTCTACCCCGTAAAATATTTTGTAACCGTAATTTGTATCGTCTGGGGCGTCTAACAGGTGAAATTCCATAGGAATCTTCTCAGTGCCGTTGCTGCTCGTAAGTTCTAACTCTCCTTTGTAAATTCCTAGGAAATCTTGCGGGAACGCCAGCGCCACTTTCTCTTCTGGCGGCAATTTGTTGTTTTTAGGACTATCGCAGCCTAGCAAGCTTGTTAAAAGGGATAGTACAATAAGTGCTTTTTTCATACTTCAAAAATAGTTAAAAAAAGAAAATCCCGAGTAGCCTTGCGACATCTCAGGATTTTCCACTAACCAACCAAAAAACTTTATGAAAATTACTCTTATGAAAAATAATCTTCACAACTACTAGTGCAACTTACGTGCCAAAGGGTTAAACCTCTTTCACAGCTCGTTACAGGTATTAGGTCGTTTGCGTTATTAGTAACTTACACGTTTTTTTGCAATGCATATTTTTTCTTGCGTCTGTAGTTAAAGTACAGCCCGAACGATGCAATTAGGGCAAGCGGTAAAGCAATATTGATAAGCTGCCACTTTGTCTTCTCGTCATAGGCCTTTTGCACATTTAGAAACGGAACGACTATGTTCTTGTTTCTTAGTTTTATGAGTCCTGCATCATCGAGCATATAGTTTACGGCGTTCATTAAAAACTCTTTATTGCCAAAAAGCGAGCCCGTGCGCATATCATAACCTAACTCTTGTGGTTTGCCGCGGTCTACCTGGTTTTTCATCACGTCGCCGTCTGCTATTAATAGAATAGCGCTAGGTGCACCGCTATCTTTATGGTTGTTCAGCTTAAACGGTTTTACGAGGTTTTTGTAAGCGCTAGTAAAAGAACCTTCGGCAAGAACGGCGAGTGGTTGCTCACCGGTCTGGTATGCTAGTGGATCTATTTCATCTTCTAACTCGCTCAAATTAACAATCGCAGGCAATACTTTAGTCTGGCTGTCCTTAGAGGTAGATAGTAAAATGGTTTTTTTAATAGTGTTCTTTAAGGTGTCTATGGTTCCGGCATACTCAAACTTTACTTCTTCCAAGTTTTTAGTAATAGGGTTGTCACTAAGTGATTTGGAAATAGGGTAGTAGGGCCAGTCAAAAGCTTCGTATTGTGTATTGCGCCCTTGACCTGTTGCGAGTGCAAGTGGACCGCTGCGCAGGTCTTTTACGAGCCCATTGTTAAGTCGCAAACCATATTTAAAAAGCATGATATCTATGTTCAGGTCGCGGGCAAGTGCATACGCTTTACCGTCAGGATTTGCAAGGCTATCATTTTCCATAATAATTGGGTCTGCGGCAAGCAGTAATTTACCACCGTTCATTATGTATTGGTCCAGGATATATTTTTTGGTTTCGCTTAGTGGTTTTGTCGGTTTTGCCTCTATAACGAGGTCATATTCTTTTAAACTATTAAGGACGTGACTAGGCAGCACACTGTCTATAGTCGTAACATATTCTATCCCAAAAGGTGCGACGCGGTAATACTGCTGTAGTGAGGTGATAAAATCTGCAATTTCTATATCACTCAGCTCACCGCTATCGCGCATCACAGCTATAGTTTTTGTTTTTTCTATGGTTGCTTTGCGCAGCCCGTCTGCAAACTGAAACTCCAATTGTTGTATAGACGAGTTAACGCGTTCTGCTGCGGTAGATCGCGCCACTGTTTTTAATAATGGCACAGGAACTGTTTTATCGTTGTACAGAATCAGTGCATACGGGAACACAGTCACATTTACGTTTTTACCAGCCTGTTGCACGGTAGCAAGCGCAGGTTTAATACCGTAACCCATGAGGTTCTTAATTACCTGGTCAGACTCGTCTGCGCTGTAACCTTCTAGTGGGTTTATGAAATCAAATTTAATATTAGGGTTTATGGCTGCGATTTCCTCTAGCAGTTGCTTTGTTTCCTGACGCAGTTTGCGGAATTCTCCTGGCAGCTCACCGTCTAAAAAAACGTCTATACTTATCGCACCATCTACATTTTTTATAAGGGTTATCGCTTCTGGTGATAAGGTATATCTACTATCTTTGGTTAGGTCTAGTCGTTTGTAAATTTTACTTGATCCGTAATTAATTAGAACTAGCGCAACGATAAGAACAGCGATTATGGGCAGTGTTTTTTTCATGGTTATCGTTTTTCAAGGTTATTGCGCAAGGCAAGCTCGCTTATCGCAATAAAAAATAAGGTTACACTGAGCATATAAACAACGTTGCGCGTGTCTAGTACCCCACGGGCCATACTCTCGTAATGGTACTTCAAACCCAGCGACGCAATAACGTCATTGCTACCCGCATAAGAACCCAGTCCTTCTAAACCGTAGTATATAAAAAAAGAAAGTAACGCTGCTAGCAAAAAGGAAACAATCTGGTTACCTGTAAGACTGCTGCAAAAAATACCTATTGCGGTATATGCGGTGGCAAGTAAAATAGCACCCATATAACTGGCCACTGTCACGCCGTAATCTAAATTGTTGCGAACTTCTCCCAGCGCACCTATACTGTAAACATAAATAAACGTAGGCACAAGGGCTATACATATAAGACACAGTGCGCCTAAATACTTGCCTAAAATCAAACCACGCAGGGAAATGGGTCTTGTTACCAGCATTTCTAGTGTTCCCAAATTGCGTTCTACGGTAAAACTGCGCATAGTAATGGCTGGTATAAGAAACATAAATAGCCACGGTATTAAAAGAAAGAACGGAGCAAGGTCTGCAAACCCAAAATCGATTAGATTAAAATCGCCCTCAAATACAAACAAGAACAAGCCACTTAAAATAAGAAAAATACCTATCACAAGGTAGCCGGTAAAACCGGTAAAGAAACTGCGCAGTTCTTTTAAAAAGATTGCTCTCATAACAGGCTATGGATTTTAATAAAGGACGTTGCCTCTGGTTTTTTATCAAACAGTTCTTTAGTTCGTGGCCACACTTCTTTAAAAAGGGCAGAATCTCTGTAGTTGTTTAACGCGTCCTCGTTGTCCCAATAACTGTAGGTACTAAATTTTTGCAAGTCGTTTTTATCTTGATATAGCTCTAGTAACTGGCAGCCGGGCTGGTTTCTAATGGCTTCTTTTTTTGTATCAAACAAACTGTTAAACGCGGCTACCGCGTCTTCTCTAAAATGCATGGTTACAATGCGTACAATCATAATTTATCAAAAGTTACGATAACCGGAGCATCTACCTGCAGTCCAAAAAGGCTTGCGGCACTGCCCACAGTTAATGGATTAGACTTGTAAGTGGCAAGCTCTAGGTGACCTGAGCTGTTAAAAACGGCCACGGCAAGGCCGTCTACATTTTGCACCTGTTTATTTGGGTTTTCATAACCGATGTCTGAATAACGTTCATAAACGCGTTTTAATTTTGTGCTTCGCGCAGCAATTATAAACGAGCGGCCTTTTCCTACTTCTTTCATTAAAGCAGCGTTAATGTTTGTTATGGCATTGCCGTAATTGTCTATATAAATGACCTGACCGTAAATAGTTAGGTCATCGTCTGTCTTCTTTGCTAGAATAGGTATAACTTCTTTTAGTTCCGAAATAGGTTTGCCTATAAGTTCTAGTTTGCCACCACGCGCTATGTGGCAAGCGGTTTTTATAAAAACTTCGATCGCAGCCATGGTATCATCTACACGGTCGTTAATCGTTATTTCAACCATAAGTTCAGGCCGTATTTTATTTACAATAAGCGAGAGCACACCATTGTCCGCACACACAAAGTAATGCCCGTTTAAAAATACGACTACATGCCTGTTATGGGGCGTGAGCTCTGCATCTACCCCTATAATATGCACGGTGCCATCTGGGAAATTATGATAAGCGTTTTGAATGATGTAAGCAGTTTCTGCGATATGAAAGGGCGATATAAGGTGTGAGATATCTATAACCTGCGCATCGCTCATTTCTTTAAGAAGAGCACCCTTTAGCGCCCCTACATAAGGATCTTTTAAACCAAAGTCTGTTGTTAAAGTGATAATGGGCATAAAAACGCTTACAAGTTGTTAATTAAAAAAGCACACCAGGTTGTGTTATGTAAAAAAATGCTGGTAAATTACAGCATTAAAATGGGCTTCTTTTAAGAAGAACAAAACTAAAAAAATATAAACGTAAATCCTCATTTAATTCTTCGCTTTTGAACGAACTTATCATTGATCTTTCAGAGACTAACCCCAGTGATTTTTTTGGAGTTAAAAATGTTAATCTAACCTATTTAAAAGAACGGTTTCCTAAACTTAAAATAGTTGCCCGAGGCAGCCAGATGAAGGTTTATGGTGATCAGGAACAGTTAACCGAGTTCGACGCTCGCATCCATGTGCTGCTCCAGCATTTTGCAAAGTACAACAAAGTAAGCATACACGACATGGATCGGGTGCTCGATAACAGCAGCACACCGCAAACCAGTAGCGCACGCGCAGGTGAGATTCTTGTGCATGGTTTAGGTGGTAAGATTATTAAAGCACAAACGCCTAACCAGCTCAAACTGGTAGATTTAAGCTTTAATAACGACATGGTGTTTGCCATAGGGCCCGCAGGAACCGGCAAGACCTATATGGGTGTAGCCCTAGCCGTACGTGCTTTAAAAGATAAGCAGGTAAAACGTATTGTGATAACCAGACCAGCGGTTGAGGCAGGGGAGAACTTAGGGTTTTTACCCGGTGACCTTAAAGAAAAGCTAGATCCTTATATGCAGCCCATTTACGACGCGCTGCGCGATATGATACCCTCAGAAAAGCTCGCACAGTATATAGAAAATAACACGATTCAAATCGCACCGCTCGCATTTATGCGCGGTAGAACGCTCGATAATGCTTTTGTAATTCTAGACGAGGCGCAAAACACCACGCATGCGCAAATGAAAATGTTTCTCACCCGCATGGGTGTAAACGCAAAATTCTTTATTACCGGCGACCCAGGCCAGATAGACCTGCCGCGTAGCGTTACCTCTGGACTTAAAGAAGCCTTACTCATTCTTAAAAATGTAGAAGGTGTGGGCATGATGTTCCTAGACGATAAAGATGTGATGCGCCACAGGCTGGTAAAACGCGTAATTGCAGCATATAGAGCTATAGAAAACCGCAATTAACATACTGTATGTTTGTTACTTGGTTTGCTTTCGCGAAAGCGGACTCGCAACAAAAACCGTGTATAAAACCAATATACTCGTAGATAACATCTTTCTGCATGCTTGTTTTAATTTGAAAAAACAGAAGCAAATTTAGTAGATTGCACACAACTTTAAAAGAGGATTAATGAGCCTACCTAACACCATAGACGATACAAATTTTAACTTCCCTAATACAATGTCTGTTTATAAAGGCAAAGTACGTGAAGTTTACAACATTAATAACGACCTGCTGGTTATGATAGCAAGCGACCGGTTAAGCGCGTTCGACCATGTACTGCCGAAAGGAATTCCCTACAAAGGCCAAATTCTGAATCAAATCGCTACTCAGATGATGAAGGATACCGAAGACATTGTCCCTAACTGGCTCATCGCAACGCCCGACCCAAACGTGGCAATAGGCTACATGTGCGAGCCATTTAAGATAGAAATGGTTATACGTGGCTACTTGAGCGGTCATGCGGCAAGAGAGTATAGCCTAGGGAAACGTGTTATTTGCGGCGTTCCCATGCCTGACGGGATGAAAGAAAACGATAAATTTCCAGAACCTATAATAACTCCAGCGACAAAAGCTGAGCAGGGTGATCACGATGAGGACATTTCTAAAGAAGATATAATAAGCAAAGGCATTGTCTCTAAGGCAGACTATACCTTGCTAGAAAAATATGCACGCGATTTATTTAAACGCGGTACAAAACTCGCTGACAAACGCGGGCTGATACTGGTAGATACAAAGTACGAATTTGGCAAGACTAAGGAAGGTAAAATTGTGCTTATAGACGAGATTCATACACCAGATTCCTCACGCTATTTTTATGCAGAAGGCTATCAGGAACGCCAGGATAGCGGCATACAGCAAATACAGCTTAGTAAAGAGTTTGTGAGACAGTGGCTTATTGAACACGGATTTCAAGGCTTAGAAGGACAAATAGTGCCTGAAATGAGCGATGAATACGTACAAGAGGTCAGCACTAGGTATATAGAGCTTTATGAGCAAATCACGGGTAAGAAGTTTAAACCTAGTGACACTTCTGACATACCCGCACGCATAAACGAGAATGTGACTGACTGGTTTGAGAGTAATTTTATGTAGTAGAATTGCTCATAGTAAAGCCATGAAGCTTAAAAGTCTCAATAGGCAAACGTACATTATACCCAACTGCTTGCAAATTTATGGTGCTGTAAGTTGC
>Ga0136559_1000168_pt1 | contig 22043 bp, 20 predicted proteins | sample AntRauMeHopE1496_FD_104633 | JGI IMG/M metagenome (GOLD analysis project Ga0136559, IMG submission 104633) | Saline lake microbial communities from Rauer Islands, Antarctica - Metagenome Hop E1 #496 | ecosystem: Environmental > Aquatic > Non-marine Saline and Alkaline > Saline | place... | reverse complement strand
GCTTTTTCTGCTTTCGCGAAAGCAAAGAACCAACAGTCCTACCCTATCCATATAGAGTTTAATACCGGTTTAAACCGCATAGGAATAAACCCCGAGGAACTCGAACAAACCATAGCTTTAATAAAAGACAACAGTGCACTCAAAATACGTGGCTTGCAAACGCACCTCGCTGCTAGTGAAGACGTGGCTGAAAATGACTTTACACAAACCCAGCTTGCATTATTTAAAGAAATAAGTGACAACTTTAAAAGTCATTTTAAATACCCCATTATACACCATACAAGCAACACGAGCGGTGCGCTAAATTTTAAAGAAGCGCACTACAACATGGTGCGTTGCGGTATCGGGCTGTATGGTTATGGTAATGACGCAGCGCAGGACAAACACCTTATTCCCGTTGCAAGCCTGTACTCTATAATATCACAAGTGCGTAGCATAGAAGCTGGCGAGAGCGTGAGCTACAACCGCACCTTTATAGCTACAGAACCCATGAAATATGCCGTTATCGCACTGGGACACGGCGATGGTATCGCAAGAATTTACGGCCATGGCCATGGTGCTGTGCTGATTCACGGTAAACTTGCCTATACTCTAGGAATTATATGCATGGACATGTTTATGGTAGACGTTACCCATATAGACTGCCAGGCCGGCGATGAGGTAAAGCTGTTTGGGAAAGCACACACAGCGAGCGACTTTGCCGAAAAAGCGAACACCATATCTTATGAGTTGCTCACACACATGCAACACAGGTTGCAGCGTTTTTATGTGTGAAGTCGGTGATTTAAGTTTTTAATCGTTTATTAAAGACCTTTCAAACAATGTTTTTATCTAATTACCGTAAGATTCGTTTGTTATTTTAAATTTGCGGTCTGACTAAACTAAAAATTTCACCATGTTAAGAGAATTTAGAAACTTTATTATGACCGGTAATTTAATAGAGCTTGCCGTTGCTGTATTGCTTGCAGGAGCAGTAGGTTCTGTAGTTAACGGTTTTGTTAACCTTATTATGATGCCTATTATAGGTTATTTCTCAGGTGGCCAAGATTTCTCAGAATACAAGGTAATTCTGGTAGATGCTGTAGTAGCCGCAGACGGGGCTGTAACAACCCCAGAAAATGCAATTATGTACGGTGCATGGGTAAACACCATAATAAGCCTTATTATAGTAGGTTTAATATTGTTCATAATTGTAAAAGCATACAACCAGACTAAAAAGCCGGTTAAGAAGGCTCCCGCTGCACCCGCTGGGCCTACCCAAGTAGAACTACTCACTGAGATACTCGATACCTTAAAATCTCAGAAATAGTAAGAACGTTCCAAGCGTTTTTTTAAAAGCCGGTTGTTTAAAGAGCCGGCTTTTTGTTTTGCAGAAAAAACAGTACGTTCTTATCAAATTTTTAACATTATGAACTGTACTTTTACCCCTTAAACTTTTAAACTATGAATATAGCTGTTGTAGGTGTTACCGGCATGGTAGGTCAGGTAATGCTGCGAGTTCTAGAAGAACGTAATCTGGAAATTTCAACCCTTATCCCTGTGGCCTCAGAAAAGTCTGTAGGAACAGAAATTACTTTTAAAGGGAATCAAATTAAGGTCGTAAGCATGGAGGAGGCCATCGCCATGAAACCACACATTGCCCTATTTTCTGCTGGTGGTTCTGTTAGTTTAGAATTTGCACCGCAGTTTGCTGCTGTAGGAACTACGGTCATAGACAACTCGAGTGCGTTTAGAATGCATGCCGACAAGAAACTAATTGTGCCTGAAATAAACGCAAGCACGCTCAATCGCGAGGATAAAATTATCGCAAATCCTAACTGCTCTACCATACAACTCGTTATGGCCATAGCGCCGTTACACCGAACCTATGGCATTAAAAGACTTGTTATTTCTACCTACCAGTCTATTACAGGTACTGGGGTAAAAGCGGTAGAACAGCTAGAAAATGAGATGGCGGGAACGCAAGGAGCACTAGCTTACCACTACCCTATACACCGCAATGCCATACCTGCCTGCGACGTTTTTGAAGATAATGGGTATACTAAAGAAGAACTGAAACTCGTTAATGAAACCCAAAAAATACTGAACGACCGCAGTATAGGCGTTACCGCAACCGCGGTGCGCATACCCGTCGTAGGTGGACACTCTGAGGCTGTAAATATTGAGTTTCACAAAGACTTTAACCTAAGTGACGTGCGCCAGCTACTGGCAGCGACCGAAGGCATTACCGTACAAGACAATCCAGATACAAACACCTACCCCATGCCGCTTATGGCACAAGGTAAAGACGCGGTTTTTGTAGGTCGTATACGCCGTGATTTATCGCAAGAAAAGACCCTCAATATGTGGATCGTTGCAGACAACCTGCGCAAGGGTGCTGCCACAAACGCAGTGCAAATAGCACAATACCTTATCGCAAACAAGGTAGTAGGTTAACAACAATCCCGGATTTGCACGTTGTTTTTTACTTACATTTGAAGGTTGAATTTTTATCGTTATGATGCATAAAGCTACACTCATTATTTTATTAGGTTTTGTAAGTGTTCAAGCACAGTTTTGGACAGAAAGTGCATCGGGATTTACGACAACCTCTACAGGGGCATCTAAGTTTCACGTGGTAAATGCCACCGTTGCGTGGGCCACTGGCTACGATGGTATTGTACCTAGTAATAATATACAACGATATACTACCACCTCAAACGCTGGAGCGAGCTGGAATGCAGGACTTATAAACCTAGGAAATACTAATTTAGGTATCTCTAATATAAGTGGCGTAAATGCTACGACTGCCTATGTTGCGGCATACCCCAGAATCGCAAGTAATAGAGGCGGCGTGTGGATAACCACAGATACCGGTCTAACCTGGACTAAACAACCTACCGCAGCGTTTAGCAACGCAGCTAGCTTCACAAATATCGTACATTACTTTAATGCTACCGATGGGGTGACCATAGGCGATCCCATAAACGGCGTTTGGGAAATATACACGACTACCGATGGAGGCACTACCTACACAACGGTAGCCTCGACCAATATACCCGTAGCGCTGAGCGGTGAAGCAGGTTATATAGCTCAGTTTGCCTTTACTGGCGACAGCTTATGGTTTTCAACAAGTAACGGTCGCATGTACCACAGCGCAAATAAAGGCTTCACCTGGAGTGTTTACCAGTCGCCTTTAAACGATTTGGGTGGCGTAAACCTCTATGGCGACTACAGTTTTACAAATGCAACCCAAGGAATACTACAGGACAATTCGGGTAACTTATGGCGTACATTTAACAGCGGTGCGACTTGGACGCTGGTAAACATTTCGGGTATAGGAAACCCTTATGGTGATGCCATTGCCTACTTGCCCGGCACCAGCCAGCTTATAAGCACGGGTTCACAAACAAACTTTTCAGGCAGCTCATACTCGCTAGATAACGGCACAACCTGGATAAATATAAATGCTGTTCAGCACATAGACGTAGCGATTTTTGACGAAAACACGGCATATAGCGGTGGTTTTTCTTCCTCAAATGCAAGCACAGGTGTCTTTAAATACACCGGTGCCGTGCTGTCTACTCCACAGGTAACAAATACTACAGATTTTATAATGTATCCTAACCCTGTCGCTCAAGAGCTTTTTTATAGCACAAACTTGCAAATAACACAGTTTAACATCAGAGCCATGGACGGGTCGTTAATTAAACACCATGCAGCCGGTACGTTTATTCCCACTGCAGATCTTGCTGCTGGCGTTTATCTACTAGAAATAAGCACGGAGCAAAATACTTTTAGTATGCCCTTTATAAAAAATTAATTATGAAAAAATCTATCCTCATTCTTGCTGCGATAACTGCGGTAGCCTGTAAAACAAAAAGTCCTTCCATGGATAAAACAACGATTATCTACCCAGAAACTATAAAAACAATGACTGTAGACACCTATCACGGTGTAGAAGTAGCAGACCCTTATCGGTGGTTAGAAGACGACCGCAGTGCAGAAACAGGTGCATGGGTTCAAGCACAAAATGTAGTAACCCAGAATTATTTGTCGCAGATACGCTTTCGCGAAAGCATAAAAAACCGCCTCACAACCCTATGGAACTACGAGAAAATAGGTGCTCCGTTTATAGAGGGCGATTACACATACTTTTACAAAAACGACGGTTTACAAAATCAGTATGTCATTTACAGGTATCCTAACACGGGTAAAATGGCAGACGCAACTGTTTTTCTAGATCCTAACAATTTTAGTTCTGATGGTACGACCTCACTAGGCGGCGCAAGTTTTACTAAAGATGGTTCCCTGTTTGCTTACGCAATTTCTGAAGGTGGTAGCGACTGGCGCAAAATTATCGTTCTGGACACAAAATCTATGAAAAAGATAGGCGACACGATACGAGATGTAAAATTCTCTGGTATGTCCTGGCGAGGCAACGATGGTTTTTATTACTCTAGTTATGACAAACCTGTAGGTAGCGAGCTCAGCGCTATGACAGACCAGCACAAGCTATATTATCATAAATTAAACACCCCACAAGCACAGGACGAGTTGGTTTTTGGTGGAACAGCAACGCAAAAATACCGCTATGTAGGCGGTGGCGTTACAGACGATATGGACTACCTGGTTATAAGTGCAAGCACCTCAACAAACGGTGGCAAGCTGTTTATGAAGTCCCTTAAAGAACCTGACGCCCCGTTAATAACCGTGCTCGATAACTTTGACACAAACACAAACCTATTGCACAACGAAGGCACGAAACTGTGGTTTGTAACAGACTTTAACGCACCTAACAAGCGCATCGTAACGACCGACTTTAAAAATCCAGTACCCGCAACATGGAAAGATGTCGTTGCCGAGACGGCCTATGTGCTGCGCGCGTCTACCGGCGGTGGCTATATTTTTTCAGACTACACTGTAGACGCAGTTACTAAAATACAACAGCTTAACATGGACGGTTCCCTTGTGCGCGATGTCAAACTACCAGGAATAGGCAGCGCTGGCGGTTTTAGTGCAAAAGACAAAGACAAAGACCTCTATTTTAGTTTTACAAATTACACCACACCAGGTAGTATTTATAACTATAACATCGCAACTGGAGCAAGCACGGTGCATAACACGCCAGAGATAGATTTTAACTCAGCGCTCTATGAGAGTAAGCAGGTTTTTTATAACTCAAAAGACGGTACTAAAATCCCGATGATTATTTCCCATAAAAAAGGACTTGAACTCGACGGTACAAACCCCACCATATTGTATGCATACGGTGGTTTTAATATATCGCTAAACCCCAGTTTTTCTGTGTCTCGCGCAGCGTGGATGGAGCTGGGCGGCGTGTATGCGGTTGCAAACTTGCGCGGTGGAGGTGAATATGGTAAAAAATGGCACGATGCAGGTACAAAACTGCAAAAACAAAACGTGTTTGACGATTTTATAGCCGCAGGTGAGTGGTTAAAAGACAACAAGTACACAAACACAAAGCACCTAGCGATACAAGGTGGTTCCAACGGTGGTTTGCTAGTAGGAGCGGTAATGTTACAACGACCAGATCTAGCCGGAGTTGCTTTTCCAGCAGTAGGTGTGCTAGACATGTTGCGTTACAATAAATTTACCTCTGGAGCAGGTTGGGCTTATGATTATGGAACTGCCGAAGATAGTCCTGAAATGTTTGCGTATCTAAAAGGATATTCACCACTACATAATGTAAAAAAAGGGGTTTCTTACCCAGCAACTATGGTGACCACAGGTGACCACGACGACCGTGTGGTACCTGCACACTCCTTTAAGTTTGCCGCTGAACTCCAAGCAAAACAGGGTGGTACGAACCCGGTACTCATACGCATAGAAACAGACGCTGGCCACGGCGCAGGAAAACCTACCGCAAAAATAATAGAAGAAGCCGCAGATATTTATGGCTTTGCACTTTTTAATATGGGTGTTAAACTTTAGTTTGGTAAGTTGATTGCTTTTTAATATTGTTGCTCCTAGAAATTATGAAAGCATTTAAAAAAGAAACGCTATTGCTATTACTCGCGCTTCTATGTATCTTAGTAAGCCATGCCCAAGAAAGTAGAAAAGGTTTTTTCAATCTAACAAGAATAGGCTACAGCAATATCACTTACGTAGATCAAAGCATTTTTACACCCGGTAGAGGTGAAACCGTGACTACTTTATCTAACGATGGGGCATATGCCGTTTCTCTAAATAACATTACGGGATACTTTATCACGAACCATTTAAGTTTAGGTATCGGTTTTGGTTTAGACGGTGTGCATAATCCCAACGGAAACACGCTGCCGGTTTTTCTGGACTTGAGAGGTTATATAGGTAAGGATGAAGGTTCTCTGTATAGTTATTTTAACGTAGGTCCTAATATAGACCCAGGCATACGAAATGCAAATTTTGATACGGGTGTTACTGTAAATTTTGGTGTAGGTTACCAGCTAGAAATAGCAGAGCAGTTATTCCAAATAGATTTAGCCTACAACTTTAAAAATCTAGAAGCAATCAACCCAGATAACGGTATTAGACGGATTAATAAGGTAGAGGGATTTAGTCTTAATATTGGAATTATCTTCTTTTAGTCCCTGAAAGATCACGTGCATACAAACCCGAAGCACCGCGCTTCGGGTTTTTTTATTTAAATGAAGTTACCTTTGCAGCATGCTTGCACTAGAACATATTGCGTTTTCATACGGTTCAAAACCTATTCTAAAAAATATTAATCTCACATTAAAGCAGGGCACCGTGGCAGCGGTTATAGGTGAGAGTGGTTGTGGTAAAAGTACCCTACTCGATTTAGTGTATGGCTTACTGCAAGAAAAACAAGGTAATATAAGCTTTAACGGTGAGCAGCTTTTAGGAGCTGACAGCCATCTTGTCCCGGGCCATGAAATGATGAAATATGTGCCGCAGGAATTTGACCTCATGCCTTTTACGACCGTTTTTGAAAATGTAGGCGAGCATGTGTCTTTACAAAATGATGACCGCAAAAGCAGTATTACCGAGGTGCTAGCCATAGTAGGTATGCTCGATTTTAAAGACCGTAAGGTAAAAACCCTTTCTGGCGGTCAGAAACAGCGTGTGGCTATTGCCAAAGCGCTCGCGCAGCAGCCTAAGGTGCTGCTTATGGACGAACCCTTTTCTCATATAGATAATTTTAGAAAAAACGAGCTACGCCGCAACCTGTTTGCCTATTTTAAAAAGCAACAAATGACCTGTATTATGGCAACGCACGATAAAGACGACGTGCTTGCCTTTACAGACCGCACTATTATCATGCAAGACGGTTATATAATAGATGACCGCGCAACCAGCGCAGTCTACAAAAAACCTAAAACCATTTACGGTGCATCGCTCTTTGACGATGTAAACGTAATTCCTACTGGGTTGTTTGGTAATAAAAAAGAACTGTTATGTTACCCACACGACTTATGCATCAACCCAAAAGGCATCGTTATGAAGGTTACAGCATGTTATTTTACAGGAAACGGTTACCTTTTAATAGTACAACATAACAATGATTTATTTTATGTGAAGCATGACGTTACCGTGAAACCTGAAACGGTTGTAGCTGTCTGGTTGCACTCCTAAAAAAAAGCCCTTTAAACGCAGTTTAAAGGGCTTTATCATGTACTAAGATGCTTATTTATTCTGGCTTCATCTTAAAGTTGTTCATAAATGCTGTGGTATAGTTACCCGCAACATAATCTGGATGGTCCATAAGCTGCCTGTGAAAAGGTATGGTCGTTTTTATACCTTCTATAACAAACTCGTCTAAGGCGCGCTTCATTTTGTCTATCGCTTCCTGACGTGTTCTTGCGGTAGTAATTAACTTAGCAATCATAGAGTCATAGTTAGGCGGGATACTGTAGCCCGCATACACGTGTGTATCTAATCGCACACCATGACCACCTGGAGCGTGCAGGGTGACAATTTTACCTGGCGATGGTCTGAAATCGTGGTAAGGATCTTCTGCATTTATACGGCATTCTATAGAGTGGAGCATAGGCTCGTAATTCTTACCAGAAATTTTTACACCTGCGGCAACAAGAATTTGCTCCCTTATAAGGTCAAAATCTATTACCTGCTCCGTAATAGGGTGTTCTACCTGTATACGGGTATTCATTTCCATGAAGTAAAAATTACGGTGCTTGTCCACAAGGAACTCAACCGTACCCGCACCTTCATAAGCAATGAACTCTGCAGCTTTAACGGCGGCATCACCCATTTCTTTACGTAATTTTTTAGTCATAAAAGGTGATGGCACCTCTTCAGTAAGTTTCTGGTGGCGGCGTTGTATACTGCAATCACGTTCACTTAAATGGCAGGCTTTACCGTAGCTGTCCCCTATTATTTGTATTTCTATATGACGTGGTTCTTCTATAAGTTTTTCCATGTACATGTCGTCATTGCCAAAAGCTGCTTTGCTTTCCTGACGCGCGCTTTCCCATGCGTGCAGCAGGTCTGCTTCTTTCCAAACGGCGCGCATGCCCTTACCGCCACCACCGGCTGTAGCTTTAAGCATTACTGGATAACCTGTTTCAAGAGCGACCTTTTTACAGTCCTCAAAGTTTGCTATGATTCCCTCAGAACCCGGTACGCAGGGTACGCCAGCTTCTCTCATGGTCGCTTTGGCAGTGGCCTTGTCGCCCATTTTAGAAATCATTTCTGGACTCGCACCTATAAATTTAATGTCGTGTTCTCCACAAATACGGGAGAACTCTGCGTTTTCAGACAGGAATCCGTAGCCAGGGTGAATCGCGTCGGCATTTGTGATTTCAGCAGCGCTTATAATGTTGGACATTTTCAAGTACGAGTCTTTACTTGCTGGTGGCCCTATGCAAACAGCCTCGTCTGCAAATTTTACGTGCAGGCTTTCCGCATCGGCAGTAGAGTAAACCGCTACCGTTTTGATTCCCATTTCTTTACAGGTTCTGATCACTCTCAGAGCAATTTCACCGCGATTTGCTATCAATATTTTTTTAAACATGATATTGTTTTTAGTTATGGCTAGAGTTGTACAGGAGTTACGCTTTCGCGAAAGCATGGCACGCAACAAGCTCTACCCTAAATAGGATCTTCCTTAATTTATGAGGGATCTACTAAGAATAGCGGCTGATCGAATTCTACAGGAGAAGAATCGTCTACTAAAATCTTAACGATCGTTCCTGAAACCTCGCTTTCAATCTCGTTAAACAGTTTCATGGCTTCAATAATACAAAGTGTATCGCCTACTTTAATAGTGTCGCCTACCTCGCAAAATAAGGGCTTATCTGGTGACGGCTTTCTATAAAATGTGCCTATGATAGGTGATTTTACGGTGATATAATTGTTGTTTTCAACAGCAGCAACGGGCGCAGCGGGCGCGGCGGCAACTGGTGCGGCTACAGGTGGTGCTGGTGCCTGGTGCATCATTACTGGAGCTTGTGCGTATGCAACCGCTTCTTCGGACCCGGTTTTGATGGTGATTTTTATATCGTTCATCTCTAGTTTAACCTCACTTGCGCCAGATTTAGCAACAAATTTTATCAGGTTTTGAATCTCTTTAATATCCATAAAGTTAAAATTAGGGTTTTTAATTATCGTAAGCCCACGTAAGTAAGATAGAACCCCAGGTAAAGCCACCACCAAATGCGGCAAATACGAGCTTGTCCCCTTTCTTAAGCTGGGATTTATATTCATTGAGAAGTAGCGGTAAGGTTGCACTTGTAGTGTTTCCGTACCTTTCTATATTCATCAATACTTTTTCTTCTGGTAAGCCTACTCGTTTCCCGATAGCATCGAGAATGCGTTTATTTGCTTGGTGTGCGACTAGCCAGTTTATGTCGTCATTAGTAAGGTTATTGCGAGCAACTATTTCTTCTACAACGCTTGACATATTTGAAACGGCATATTTAAAAACAGTTTTACCATCTTGAAAAACATAGTGCAATTTATTGTCTATGGTCTGGTACGATGCTGGCAGTATGGAACCACCTGCGTCTATTTTTAAGAACTCACGTCCTATACCGTCACTTTTGAGTATCTGATCTTCAAAACCATACTCATTTGGGCTTGCCTCAAAAAGAAACGCTCCAGCTGCATCGCCAAAGATAATGCAGGTGGAGCGGTCTGTATAATCTAGTATGCTCGACATTTTGTCTGCACCTATAACAAGAATCTTTTTATAGCGGTTAGACTCTATATAACTTACTGCGACGCTCATGCCATATAAAAAGCCAGAACAGGCGGCCATAAGATCAAACGAGAATGCGTTTACCGCTCCTATCTCTGAGGCAACATATGCTGCCGTAGATGCTACGGGCATGTCTGGTGTTACGGTCGCTACGATTACTAAATCTATGGTAGCAGGGTCTACGTTTTTATCGAGGATACAATCTTGTGCTGCTTTTATGGCAAGAAAGGAAGTTCCCTTGCCTTCTTCTTTAAGAATACGGCGTTCTTTAATACCGGTACGAGATTGGATCCACTCGTCATTTGTATCAACCATAGTCTCGAGAATAGCATTAGTAAGCTTGTATTCAGGTGCATATGCACCTACTGCGGTAATGGCTACTTTTTTATTACTCATGGAGAGAATCTAATTACTTATTAGAGCTCGGAAAGCTACTGAAAATCGTTCAATAATAACGAAAATGACACGCTTTTAATCAAAAAACGTGTCATTTTTTATAAATATGGGTTAAAAACTGCTCAAAGAGCCCTTTTTAAAAAGATTTTATTCAGCCTCGGTAACCTCTGACTTATCGATCACTACATTACCGCGGTAATACAGCTTTCCTTCATGCCAGTGTGCTCTGTGATAAAGGTGAGCCTCACCTGTGGTGCTGTCTGTTGCAATTTGAGGAACTCCTATTTTATAGTGTGTTCTTCTCTTGTCTCTTCTGGTTTTGGAAATTTTTCTCTTAGGATGCGCCATGGCTATAAATTATTATCCGTTTTTAAATTTTTTAAAATGTCCCATCTTGGGTCTACTTCTTGTTTTTCTTGTTGTTTTAAGAAATTTGTTTTGGGCTTTAACTCCTCTAACTTATTTACGATGTCTGACTGCAGTGTGCCGTCTGCTATTCCAGGATGCACTCTTTTTGCCGGAACTGCGAGTACAAGCATTTCATAAATGTACTGTGAAACATAAAACTCATACTCGCCATGGGTGAGTATAAGCAGTGATTCATTTTCGTCGTTAAACTCCTGACCAAACTTTACAACCACATCCATTTGTACCTCTAAGGGCATATCAAAAGGTTCATTTGTAAGGTCGCAATTTAAGTTAACAACGCCAGTAGAAACAAACTCCAGATCCATGATGGTGGGTCTTTTGTCCATAGTCACAACTACATTTAAGGCTGAACTGTTAAATTCTTCAAAACCAAATTCTTCAAAAAACGCATTATCGATCTCATAAGTAAACTCGTGCTTACCGTCTTTTAATCCCGCAAATGCTATCTTAAAAGGTTTGAGATTCATAATAGTGCTCGTTAAACGAGCGGGCAAAGATAATAAAAGTTATTAGAACTCATTGTTAATATCATCTTCGTTTTCTAGAAATATTTTTCAGCGGGTTTACAGTAAGTTCCTCGTACATGGTTCTGTGCTTATAAATAGAGACGGCCGTGTCTATTGCTTTCATAAAAGAAGAAGGATTTGCCTCGCCTTTTCCAGCAATATCAAAGCCCGTACCGTGGTCTGGGCTTGTGCGTATGTGACTAAGTCCTGCTGTGAAATTAACACCTTCACTAAAACTTATGGTCTTAAAACCTACGAGTCCCTGATCATGGTAACTGGCAAGAACTGCATCAAACTGCTCATATTTTTTGCTGCCAAAAAAGGTATCTGCTGCATACGGGCCAAAAATAAGCGTCCCATCTTGCCTTAATTCTTCTAATGCTGGTATTAAAACCTCTTGATCATCGCTTCCTATTACACCATTATCGCCCACGTGCGGGTTAATACCCAAAACAGCAATTTTAGGCTTAACGATACCGAAATCCCTCTTTAAGGATTCCTTAATCGTGCCTATTTTAGACTTGATCAACTTTGGGTCTATATTACGTGTTACCTCGGAAATAGGAATGTGGTCTGTAAGTAACCCCACACGCAGCTCGTCAGACACTAAAAACATGAGACTCTCGCCGTCTAGTTCTTGCGCTAAGAAATTTGTATGGCCTGGGAATTTAAAATCATCAGACTGTATGGACTCTTTGTGTATGGGTGCGGTTACCAGCACCTGAATCTTATCTTCTTTTAAAGCGGCTGTAGCAGCTTTGAGGCTTTCTAGTGCAATTGCACCTGCCTCCTTAGAAACCTCACCCCATGTGACTTTAAAATCTTCATTTACTACCGACAGCAAATTGAGTTTACCTGGCAAGGCTTCTTCTATACTTTTTATGCTGTGGTATCGCGCCGTAAGGTTAAATTCCTTTACATAAAAGGACAATAACTTTTTTCCGGCAAAAATTACGGGAGTGTACAGTTCCAGCATCATGGGATCTTCAAAAGATTTAAGAACCACCTCACCACCTATTCCGTTAGGATCACCTATACTTATTCCTACTATTATATTCTTAGATTTACTCATGAACTACGCCTTTTTTAGCCTTATTTTTGAACTTATAAAAGTAATGGTTTTTTAGGTATTTATGTTTACAGGTATAATAGAGAGTGCAGCAACGGTAGTTTATCTTGAAAAGGATCAAACAAACCTACATATAACACTTGAGAGCGCGCTTGCTCAAGAGCTTAAAATAGACCAAAGTCTGGCGCACAACGGCGTGTGCCTTACCGTGGTAGCGCTAGACGGCAACAAGTACACCGTTACCGCAATAGCGGAAACCCTTCAAAAAACAAATTTAGGTTCTTTAAATACGGGCGCAGTTGTAAACTTAGAACGCGCAATGATTATGAATGCGCGCCTAGACGGTCATATTGTTCAAGGACACGTAGATCAGTTAGGAACATGCACTCATGTAGACAATAAAAATGGCTCTTGGTTATTTACCTTCGACTACGATTCTTCTTTAGGAAACGTAACCATAGAAAAAGGCAGTATTTGCATTAATGGGGTAAGTTTAACCGTAATTAACTCCACAGCACGTGGTTTCTCAGTAGCTGTTATCCCCTACACATATGAGCACACCGGCTTTAAAAGCTTAAAAACAGGTGATGAGGTAAATCTGGAATTTGATGTAATAGGCAAGTATGTTGCGCGTTTGCTCGGTCGTTAAACGTTCTTTACACGACTGTTTCTTAAAACAACTAACGCGCCTACAATCAGAGCAACTACTACCAATAAGAAAATATGGTTATCTAACGGCACATCACCAGGCGGTGGTGGCGGTCCCATTTTAGGAGTTATAGGAGCGGGCGGTTGCACACTCTGCACTAGGGTTAAGGCAATAAAAGTTAGGAAACTTTTAATCATCGTTTGTTTTAAACACGTTGCGAAAGTAATTATTTTAATGTCTTTCGGCAAAAAAGAATTGCAATCTACTGATTTTTAAATGTTTTTGTACATTTTACCTGAATAAAGAGCTTTTAAACGTGTTTCAAACCGCTTTTGCAAAAGCTATTAAGCCATATTTTCCTTTCTGCACAATTCTGATAACGCTATTTATCGTGTTTTAGTTGTGTAGGCAGCGTTAATATATTCACAGCGCTGCAGTATAAACCGTATTATGGCAATTTATCAGGCAGCAATTAATCTTTAAAATGTGCACCGCAGGTTAAAAAATTTAGGTTGCAAAACAAGTTAATCACCACTGGTCAAATAAAAATTATCGTTAAAACGGCGTTATTAAATAAGCCCCTACAATTCATGAGAAAAAAAATCGGATTAGAAGTTCTCGGTGTATAAAGAAAAAGGAATACCCAAATAGACTTTTAGACTTTTGGCAGCGCATGGTCACCGCCACCTGGACGGTAGCTTTAACAAAAAACAATCAGAAACAAAAAATCCCCAGCAAAAGCTGGGGATTTAGTAGTGGGCCCACCTGGGCTCGAACCAGGGACTTTCTGATTATGAGTCAGATACTCTAACCAGCTGAGTTATAGGCCCAACAAAATATCTTCTCGTGATATCCTGTCTTAAAAAGTCTGCAAATTTAAACTTTATTCTGTCTTCTACAAACTATTCCTTTATTTCTTCACAAAGCTCGACTAGAACACCGCCTGAACTTTTGGGATGTAAGAACGCAACCCACTTATTATCAGCACCTCGCTTGGGTGTTTCGTTAAGAATAATAAAGCCTTCTTTTTTTAATCGCGCCAGCTCTTCCACAATATTTTCTACCGCAAATGCCACATGATGGATTCCTGGCCCGTGTTTTTCTATGTATTTTGCTATCGCGCTGTCTGCATGCGTCGCTGCGAGCAACTCTATTTTATTTGTACCGCTTTCAAAGAAACTCGTGTTTACATGCTCGCTTGCTACAAGCTCTTCTTTATAAGGTGGTCTGCCCAGCAACTTTGTATAAAGTTCGTTTGCCTGCTCTAAATCCCTAACTGCGATTCCTAAATGTTCTATTTTACCTAGCATGTCTTTTTTTTGTTCTTCAAAAATATCACAATTACAGCTTATACCCGTGAGGCTTTAAAAAGTCACAAGGAAAACGAAGCTGCTTTTTCCTGCTTGCCCGCAGACAAGTTATTCTAAAACGTTGTTATATAGTTACATAGCATCGCTGCGTACATAAGGAACAAGAAAATAAAACAGAAAATGAACGAGTTAGATTGCGGTGTTTTAAAGCATCATTGGTATTGTGTACCTTTGCATTATGGAAGAAAGTAACAGACAAAAAAAAATAAGCGGCATTTTACAAGAAGATATCGCAAACGTGATAAGTGATATATTGCGCAAGAACGCTGTTTCTAACCTCATCGTTTCTGTTACTAAAGTGACCGTGACACCAGATTTGGGGTATGCAAAAGCATACCTGTCTGTATTTCCTGCGGCCAAAGCAACTGGGGTTGTTAAAGAAATCGTTAAAATGACTGGCGAGATACGTTATGAAGTAGCTGCAAAGGTGCGCCACCAGTTACGCCGCATGCCCGAACTGCAATTTTTTAACGACGATTCCCTAGAATACATGGATCAGATAGACAAGGAATTAAAGGGCGAAAACAATCCTATAGACAACCCAGACATATTACCGCGCCGCAAAAAATCGTAGTTGGGACTCTCTTCATACATCGCAAAGCGCTACCTCATCTCTAAAAATGGCAAAAACGCCATTAACATTATTAACATTCTTAGTTTTATCATAACCGTCGTGGGCACGGCGTCGTTATTTATTGTGCTTTCTGGTTTTTCTGGCCTTAAAGATTTTAGTACAGAGTTTTCAAATTATTTTGATCCAGACTTACAAATAAGCCCAGTAAACGGTAAGACTGTAGGTATTCCGCTTTCGCGAAAGCGTGCTCTAGAAAATATAACCGGTGTGCTCATAGTATGTCCCATTGTTGAAGAAAAAGCCTTTTTAAGTTATGACGGTAAAAACAGCATTGCCTACATAAAAGGAGTGCCAGACGATTATGACCAGATTATAAAGCCAGACTCTATCTTACTTTACAGCAGCAACTGGTTAACAGACAGCGATACGCAGGTTGTTGTAGGCGCTGGCATATCGCTAGAACTCTCACTGGGCATAAACGATTATGGCGATTACCTGCAAATTACGGTGCCTAAACCTGGCACAAACGCTATTAATGCACTTAACCTAAACAGCTCGTTTTCTACCTTAAATGCCCTTTCTACGGGTATATTTTCAGTAAATGAGACCCTTGACAACAAGTATATTTTTACAAGATTAAGTGCTGCTCGCGCCTTGCTTAACTACAGCGATACTACTGCCAGCGCAATCGAATTAAAGCTAAGTACAGATGCAAATGAAGCAACCGTGCGCAAACAAATTGCTGCCCTTTTTAACGAACCTGTTGTTATAAAAAACAAACTGCAACTTAACGATGCACTTTATAAAATGCTCAATTCTGAGAATCTTGCGGTGTATTTAATTTTTACCTTAGTGCTGGTGCTGGCTTTATTTAACGTGGTAGGCTCTATTATCATGATGATTTTAGATAAAAAGCGCAATCTTAAAACCCTTTCAGACTTGGGGGCAACTGTTACGCAACTGCGCATGGTTTTTTTTATACAAGGTAGTTTAATGACCCTAGCTGGCGGGCTGCTGGGTCTGCTAATAGGCTTTGCGGTTGTATATGCGCAAATAACCTACAAACTTATTTACATCGCGCCTGGCATGGCTTATCCCTTTGCCTTTGCATGGGAAAACGTGGCCATTTCTGTACTTACTATTACTGTTTTAGGGGTACTTGCCAGTTATATAGGGTCACGACGTATTAATAACAGGCTGCTAGATCAGGCAAAACTATAATCGCCGAATCGCTCTAGAACCTCTTCAAAAACGGCAAAAACATCGTCGGCACTATCGCTGGTAACCATTTTCTGACGGTAGTCTTTAAAATCCGGAATCCCTTTAAAGTAGTTTGTATAATGTCGTCTAGTTTCAAAAACACCCAGATGCTCGCCTTTCCAGTCTACCGCCATTTCTAAGTGCCTTCTTGCAACTTCTACACGCTCTGCCATGGTAGGGAGTGCTCTGTGTGTACCGGTCTCAAAAAAGTGTTTTACTTCTCTGAAAAACCAAGGATAGCCTATGCTTGCGCGGCCTATCATGGCACCGTCCAGTCCATATTTATCGCGCATTTCTACAGCGCGTTCTGGTGTATTTACGTCACCGTTCCCAAAAACGGGTATGTGCATTCTCGGGTTATTTTTTACCTGTGCAATGGGTGCCCAGTTTGCATCGCCTTTATACATTTGCGCACGGGTGCGGCCGTGTATAGAAATCGCTTTTATACCCACATCCTGCAAACGCTCTGCAACCTCTACTATTTTTATAGAATCGTCGTCCCACCCCAGACGGGTTTTAACGGTTATGGGTAAATTAGTGTGCTTTACCATAGCTGCCGTAAGGGAGACCATAAGGTCTATATCTTTGAGGATACCAGCACCCGCACCTTTAGAAACTACCTTTTTTACTGGACAGCCAAAATTAATGTCTATAATATCTGGTTTTGTGCGCTCTACAATGGCTACAGACTGCAACATAGAGTCTAGGTTTGCGCCAAAAATTTGTATGCCCACGGGACGTTCAGACTCATAAATATCAAGTTTCATAACGCTTTTTGCAGCATCACGTATAAGCCCTTCGCTAGAAATAAATTCTGTATAAACTAAGTCTGCGCCGTGCTCTTTACAAAGTGCACGGAACGGTGGGTCGCTCACGTCTTCCATAGGTGCGAGTAGCAACGGGAAATCTGGTAGCTCTATATTGCCTATTTTAACCATGGGGCAAAAGTACTTCTTTCAAAGCGTTTCTTATGCAAAGCTCCTAGAAATTAGAGTGTTTTAGATTTTGTTCGTTCCTTTTCTTCTGGGTCTTCTACCGTGCGGTTATCTAGTCTAAAGTTTCCAAACTTATAGGTGAATCCTATATTAAAGGTTTGGGTCTCTGGCAGCGAAAGAAAGCTGTTGTCCTGATTTAAATACCTACTAGATAAGGTTTGATTCTGACCTAAGAATATATCGTTAACATTTACGGTAACGGCACCGCGCTTGTTCCACAGGCTTTTGTACAGACCTATGGAGCTTGTGAGCTGGTTTCTAAAATTATAAGAACCAAAAATTAAACTACTCAAATAACTTGCTTGCACGTCTAAACTCAAGGTGCCGTTCTGAGCTAGGCTAAATCTATTAAACGTACTTATATAAAAACCCGTAGTGTTGTTTTGCGCGACCTGATTTGCTGAACCTCGCGCTAGAAACTCATTTTCTATATAATAAACACTTACATAGTTTTGCGTGTACCAGTATTTGTTTAAAGGTTTATAAAAGTTTAAGTCCATACTATACTGCAGCTCGTAGTTCAGGTTGTCGCCTTGGGTGTTAAGGGTGAAATTTGTATTGTCTTGAATGGGCTGGTCGCTAAGTAGATCTCTCGTATAAGTATAGCCTGCCTCGAGACTTAAAAAGTCTTTATATGCCCATGCGGCTTTATACCTGTTTGTATAAGACGGCGAGAGATTAGGATTTCCTGTGCTAAAATTTGTGTCGTTTATAAAATAGCTAAACGGGTTGAGCATTTCATAAGATGGCCGCTCTAGCGTGCGCTTGTAAGTGAGCGAGTAGGTATTATCTTCATTTTGCTGTTTTGCAAGCGCGATGTTAGGGAACAACTGTAGGTAATTTTGTGTGTTTACCGACCCCAAAGCGCGACTATTGCCCATAATATCTGTTTGCTCTGCACGCAGGCCCAGGTTAAGCGACCATACACCCCATTCTTTATCGAGCTGCGCAAAGGCTGCATAAACACTTTCGTCGTAGTCAAAATCGTCTGAACGTGCAGTATCAAAAACAGGCGCACCACTGTTGTTATCAAAGAAATCAAAAATGCTGCGGTTATTTACATGCGTGTATTTAAGTCCTGACGATAGGTTAAAGTTGTCGCCGGTAAAGTCATAATTTAAAAGTCCTGAGCTTATGGCCACTTGCTGGTCCTGTAAGGTATTAAAGGCATTTGTGCCCGTGGTCGTCTGGCTCGTATTAAAAAAAACACTATTAAGATCCTGCGAGACATCGCTGTTTGAGAACACATAATTGCCCTCTAGACGTATCGCGTTTTTAGCATTAAAAGTATGGTTCCAACCACCGTTTAAAAAGCCTTGTGTACGATTACCGCCCAGTGCAGAATTTGTGTCAAAACCAGAAAACGTGGTTGCGTCTTGAGCAAGAATAGCGGTTTGTGAGTTTGAGTGAATCTCTTGATTGCTATTTGTCAAATAATTTGCTGCGATGTCTATGGTGTTAGACTCGTTTACAGTAATGTCTATAACGGTGTTTACATTATGGGCAGCCTGCCTGTGCACCTTTTCAAAATCTACAAACCAGCGTGCGTTACGGGAACCGTCTGGATTAAAAAAGCCTATTTGCGCCTCGTCTTCTTTAAAGTCCTTGCGTGGGTTATAATTGTAATTTGCATAAACATTTAGCCAGTCGTTTTTATAAAAATGCGAGGTTCCTAGTTGGTATTTTGCAAAGGTATCTATAGTATAGTCTGTCGTTACAGAACCTTTGTATCCTAAAGACACGCCTTTGCTGGTGTTTATGTTGAGCACCACGGCGCCATCTGCATCATACTGTGCTGGTGGTGTAGTAATGACCTCTATACTTTTTACGTTATCGCCGGTATAGCCCGTTAATAGCGCATCTAGTTCTGCAACGGTTAGGTAAACCCGCTTGTTATTTATGTACACGACAACCTTTCTGTTTTGCACGAGATAATTTCCGTTAACTTTGATAACACCTGGTGTGGAGTTAAGGATTTGCGCAGCATTCCCATTGCTCAGAGACGAGTTTTCTACATTAAAAATAAGCCGGTCTGCGGTGCGTGTAATCACTGGTTTATTTGCATTTATGGTAACGGTATTTAATAAATCTACGGCACTTTCAAGCTTTAGGTCGTTAAGGGCAATAGTATTGTTTATAGTTAGCTTTCGCGAAAGCGTAACATAACCCAAATTGCGTATCTCGAGTACGTAGCTACCATTTGCAACTTGCGGTATTGCAAACTTTCCCTCCTCGTTTGTCCAGGAAGATTTGTAGAGCTCATTATCGTTTTCTTGAAACAGCACAACAGTTGCGTAAGTTACAGCGCTATTACCCGTATTTACTACTGTTCCAGATACCGTATGCTGTGCATGCATAGTAAAGGAGCAAAGACATAAGAATACAGCAATACACTTCATATAATTTATTTAAGACGTTTTAACTTTTTTGTAGCGGGCTAATTTAGCAAACCATACCCGAATATCGCGCAGCTATTTAGATTATATTTGCACTTGTATATAATGACTATGAAGAACATACGCAATTTTTGTATCATCGCGCACATAGACCACGGTAAAAGTACTTTGGCAGACAGGCTTTTAGGTGCTACAAACACCGTTACTGAGCGTGAATCTAAGGCGCAATTGCTAGATAGTATGGATTTGGAACGGGAACGTGGTATCACTATTAAGTCCCATGCTATCCAGATGGACTATACTGCGCCAGACGGTCAGGAGTATATTCTCAACCTTATAGACACGCCTGGACACGTAGACTTTTCTTATGAAGTTTCTCGATCTATAGCCGCTTGCGAAGGTGCTCTTCTTATTGTAGATGCAGCTCAAAGCATACAAGCACAGACTATTTCAAATTTATACCTCGCACTAGAAAACGATTTAGAAATAATTCCCGTACTTAACAAAATAGATTTACCCAGCGCAAACCCAGAGGAGGTTAAGGACGATATCGTAGACCTGCTGGGCTGTAAACGTGAAGAGATTATACCTGCCAGCGCAAAAACTGGTCAAGGCATTCAGGAAATATTAGACGCGATTATAGAACGCATACCACCGCCTAAGGGCAATGTGGACGAGCCGCTGCAAGCACTCGTTTTTGACTCGCACTACAACCAGTTCCGCGGTGTTGAAACCATTTTTAGAGTTATAAACGGTTCTATTAAAAAAGGACAACAAATAAAGTTTGTTGCAACCGGTCAAACCTATTATGCAGATGAGGTAGGTACGTTAAAACTGAACCAAGTTCCCAAAAAAGAAATAAAAGCCGGTGATGTGGGCTACCTCATCACCGGTATAAAAGAAGCCAAAGAAGTAAAAGTAGGCGATACCATTACCGATGCTATAAACCCTACTAAAAATGCGCTATCTGGTTTTGAGGACGTAAAGCCCATGGTTTTTGCAGGTATTTACCCAGTAGATACTGAAGATTACGAAGACCTGCGCAGCAGTATGGAAAAATTACAGCTTAACGATGCTTCCCTCGTTTTTCAGGCAGAGAGTAGCGCAGCACTAGGCTTCGGTTTCCGTTGTGGGTTTTTAGGAATGCTGCACTTAGAGATTATTCAAGAGCGCCTGGAACGCGAGTTTAACATGACCGTTATTACCACCGTACCTAACGTTTCATACCATGCGTTTACAAATAAGAACCCGAACGATATACTTATTGTTAACAACCCCACAGACCTGCCAGAACCATCTACTCTTAACCGTGTCGAAGAGCCGTTTATAAAAGCGACCATTATTACAAAATCTGACTATGTGGGTAATGTCATGTCACTTTGTATAGAAAAGCGCGGTATCGTTATAAACCAGACCTACCTGACTACAGAGCGTGTAGAGATGACCTTTGACATGCCCCTTGCCGAAATCGTTTTTGACTTTTACGACCGTTTAAAAACAGTGTCTAAAGGCTACGCGTCTTTTGACTACGCACCTATAGGGCTGCGCACCTCTAAACTTGTGCGCGTGGATATTTTGTTAAATGCGCAACCTGTAGATGCACTAAGTGCACTCATACACCAAGATAATGCCTATAACATAGGCAAAAAAATGTGCGAGAAACTGCGCCAGCTTATCCCAAGACAGCAATTTGACATTCCTATACAAGCAGCGATAGGTGCAAAAATTATCTCCCGCGAGACTATTAAAGCCCTGCGTAAAGACGTTACCGCAAAATGTTATGGTGGTGATATATCACGTAAACGTAAACTCTTAGAAAAACAAAAGAAAGGTAAGAAACGCATGCGCCAAGTAGGTAATGTAGAGATACCGCAAGAGGCGTTTATGGCGGTTTTAAAGCTCAATGACTAATTAAATAAAGCAGGTTTCGCTTTTGCGAAAGAATAAAAAAGGCATCATGTAGATGCCTTTTTTACGTGCCGAAAACGTTTTATTCACCAAATAACCGTATAACCGGTGAGTTTATTCTCTTAAAACACGTATTTTAAGTGAATATAAAGGACTTGACGTGTTTTGAAAATCCCTACGTTTATTCCTGAGATATTTTAGTGTCAGTTACAAAGGCAATGGAACGGCGCTTTTCCTTAATTAATTTATGCACACGTAACTCTATTTCTTAGGTAGGTTTGTATTCTATGCTCGCTAAATCGGGCTTGAAATTAAGAGGTCATGGTCGC
>Ga0136559_1000167_pt1 | contig 22149 bp, 18 predicted proteins | sample AntRauMeHopE1496_FD_104633 | JGI IMG/M metagenome (GOLD analysis project Ga0136559, IMG submission 104633) | Saline lake microbial communities from Rauer Islands, Antarctica - Metagenome Hop E1 #496 | ecosystem: Environmental > Aquatic > Non-marine Saline and Alkaline > Saline | place... | reverse complement strand
GATATTATTTTGAATATGTATGACTAAAAAGACTAATTTTACTCCACTTTAAATATAATTAGTTAACACATTATGGAAAACGATATAATTGATGATTTTCAATCCGGGGTAACGCAGAGCCAAACAGATAACAAGCGCAAAGGGCTAGTAAAAACGTTTGGATGGATTAGTTTTGGTATTGCCATTTTTTATCTTTTTTCTGGATTGATTTCTCTATTTTCGAGTTCGATGCTAAATTCATTTTCTAAACTAACATCAATAGCAGGAGGGAGCGAAATGGATTTTTTTGCGCGTATTGGATCGTTACAAACAATTAATTCAATTTTGACTTTAATCGCAGCGCTACTTATTATTGTTGGTGCAATTGGATTTGTAACATTTAATGAGTGGGGTAGGAAATTATATATTGGAGCTTGTACTGCAGCTATAATGGCGAACTTCTTCGGTGTTTTCATTGCCATTTATTCCATGTCCTTCGTTTCGGAAATTGCTCAATCTGTTCAAGGCATGAATCGCCAAGAAGCTCAGATTATGGAGGGAGTCGCGGGAACATTTGGAGGTATTTTCGCCGTTATCACAATTGTGTTTTCCTTGATTCCGATCACTTATCTCGTTATCAATGTTTTTATAGCAATAAATCTGAAAACGAAAGCATTGATGAGCTAATTTTGAAATGGTCGAATTGTCAAATTGTCAAATTGCTCTATCTTTGTACCATGAAAAAGTTCTTGTTTTTTAGTAGTATCGCGTTTTTATTAATTTCTTGTCGAGAAGAAGTGTCGGATAATAGCGCTGCTTTTTACGCTGATTCAGTACCGGTTCTAAAAGCGAATGAACTGCGGTTAGACGAATTAAACGCAATTCTTTTAGAGGATCCTTCTAATCAACAAGCTTGGATTGAAAAAGGGGAAATCTGCAAGGAAAATTATGATTTTATTGCAGCATTGGATGCGGGAGCAAAAGCTTACGCGATTGACTCAACAAATATAGACGCACGTATGTTGTATGCGTGGACGCTCTTGAATAAACCTAATACGCAGTTGGTCGATATTGATCGTGCGAAAAAACACTATAAATACGTACTTTCTGTAAAAGAAAATAATCCTGCTGTACTGGTTGAACTGGCAAACTGTTACTCTCTAACTGGAGATTTTGAAACAGCGTTTAAATTTGTAAATGATGCCCTGCGCATTGATGATAAATTTAGAGATGCATACGTGCTAAAAGGATCAATGTACAAAACACAAGGGAATATGAAATTTGCCTTGTCTTCTTATCAGACAGCGGTTCAATTGGATCCTGCTTTTTTTATGGGTCAATTGAACATCGGTTGGTTGCTCACGGAAGCGGAAGATCATAATTTGGCGTTAGAATATTACAGAAATGCCTTAGCGTTAGATCCTGAGTCTATCAATGCTTATTACGGTATTGCAAAAAGTTATCAGGATATGAATCAGTTTGATGAAGCTCAGTTTTATTACAGAGAATTATTAGGGGTTGATTCCACATTTTATTTTGCCTATTTTAATCAGGGAATTATTAAACATTATTTTCAAGAAGAATTGGATAGCGCCATTTATTATTATGATATGTCTACTTCTATTGAACCAGAATTTGTAAAAGGTTGGCACCAATTAGGTGAAGTGTACTTAGAACAAGGAAGAAAGCCTGATGCAGCTAGGGTGTTCTCTATCGTTTTGGAATTGAATCCAGACTATGAGCCAACGCTGGCAGCAAAAGAAAAGTTGCGCTAGATGCTTCGAAAACAACAAGTCATCCAAGCAGTTGGGGAACTCGTTATTCCCTTGTTAGGTTTTTTTTGGTTGAATTGGGACTTATATTTTATTCTGTTGTTTTACGTGCTTGATCTTCTAGCTACCGAAGTGTTCTATCAATTTAAATACTCAAAAATAATTAATTTTCAAGGGGTTGAAAATAAAGTGTACCATCGTTTTAGTTCAGTTGGACTCGTGATTATACTTGTAGTTCTCTCCCATATAATGATACTTAATTTGTATCCAGAGTTAGTTTTATTCGACTCATTTATTGCGTTTTTAGCTTACGAGGAAGCGGGTATTCCTATTCCGCAAGGTTTTTTATTGCTGCCGTTGATCGTATTTGGTAACTTTCAACAGTATAAAATGTTCTTTTTGATGCCCAACCGTTTTCGAATTATTTCAATTTCAGCACTGTATATATCTAGAAGAAGTGCATTATTAGCTGCTTTGGGGATGATTTCGTTGACAACAGCGGTATTGTTTTTTATAGAAATTCCTGAGGTCGCCGTGCTGTTAGTTTTTGTAATCGGTAAACTTTGGTTTGATTTGAAGCGTTCTGTTTTATAGTGTGTTTCTCGCAAAAGTTGCGCGCCAACCTATGCTGTATCAAAAGAATTATCTACCTTCGTTTAAGATTAGTATGAACGAAAAGCAGCTGAATAATTGGTTAAGTAAAAGGAGGTCTCACAAGACCTCTCTAAATCATTCTGCGCTGCTTAAAGGTATCCAAAATGGGGAGATTGCCGCCTTAAGCAGTGCAATCACCTTGCTTGAAAGTTCCCGTACGCAAGATCGAGTAGTCGCTAAAGAATTGATAAAATCATGTCTACCTCTTTCTGGTAAATCTATTCGAATAGGTATTACGGGAGTTCCAGGTGTAGGTAAAAGCACGTTTATAGAGGCTTTTGGACTACTTTGTGCTTCCAAAGGCTATAAATTGGCAGTGTTGGCGGTTGACCCAAGCTCTGAGAAAAGTCGAGGGAGTATTTTAGGTGATAAAACACGAATGAATGAGTTGTCGCAGCATCCTGCAGTTTTTATTCGTCCATCTGCGGCAGGAGATTCGTTAGGTGGAGTGGCACGAAAAACAAGGGAGTCAATAATTCTATGTGAGGCGGCAGGGTTTGATTTAATACTCATAGAAACAGTTGGTGTGGGGCAGTCGGAAACCGCGGTGCATTCCATGGTTGATTTCTTTTTGCTTTTAATGCTAGCAGGTGCTGGAGATGAACTGCAAGGAATCAAGCGAGGCATCATGGAAATGGCCGATGCATTAGTTATTACGAAAGCAGATGGTGATAACCTCTCTAAAGCGAACATAGCCAAGCGAGAATATCAAAATGCGATGCACTTATTTCCAGCAAATGAAAATGAATGGATTCCTCAAGCACTGGTATGTTCGGCGCTAGAAAATGTACATATTGATAAAGTGCTGGAAACAATAGATTCCTACATGAATCAAACGAAAATAAATGGTTCTTTTAAGAATAAAAGGAAGTCACAGGATAAATACTGGTTGCATGAGACCATTCGAGAGCAACTTATTCTTGATTTTTACCGTATTCCTCAGGTTAAAGAAGAAGTAAACGAGGTTGAAAAAAATGTGGTGGAAGGAAGATGGTCTTCCTTTGACGCAGCAGAATATTTATTGTCATTATATCAAAAAAACAAGTTATGAGAAAAGTAGTGTATATGAGTTTATGTTTTATGGTGATTGGGTGCACCCAAGAGAAACAAACAGATCAAGAGTCTAATGAAATAGAAAATGATGAGAATATTGAAAATAGCTCTCAACCAGAAGTAGTGGAGATGATGCAAAATGCTCATGGTGTTAGTAACCTAGACGGGAAAGATATATCCTTTACTTTTCGAGATAAACAATACGCGCGTTATTCTTTTAATAATCAATACAGTTATTCGCGATCTGGTGAAAACGAGAAAGGTGAAATGATCATAGACTCATGGAGAGGAGACGATTTTCAAAGGTCGATTAATGGAGTGGATGTTCAGGTAACGAGCAAGGAAGAAAACGGGTACAAGAGCTCGATTAATTCAGTGTTTTATTTTGCACTTTTACCTGTTGCTATTTCAGACCCAGCAGTGAACGTGAGGTCCCTTGGTGATGTGAAAATAAAAGATCAAATGTATACTAAAATTGAGGTAACATTTGACGAAGAACAAGGGGGAGAAGATCATAGTGATATATTCATCTACTGGATGAATAAGGAAACACACACAATGGACTTTCTCGCGTATCAGTACTTTACCGAAGGTGGAGGGATTCGTTTTCGAGAAGCTTTTAATCAGAGAGATATAGAAGGCTTCCGTTTTCAAGATTACAATAATTATGAGCCTTTGGCAGGGATCGAATTGATTGATATGGATATCGCCTATGAAATGGGGCGTATGGAACTCATCTCCGAAATCGTATTGACGGGTGTTAAGGTGAAATAACCTAGTCATTTATTCTTTGTTGCTTAACGTGTCTCTATAGCATGCAGAAAAAGTTTTATTCAAGTGTAATCTTGATTGTTCTTTTGAACTTATTGGTAAAACCTTTTTATCTTTTCGGGATTGATGCGCAAGTTCAAAATCAAGTAGGTGCTGAGCAGTACGGAATGTATTTTTCACTGCTGAACTTTTCATTTCTCTTCAATATGATCCTTGATTTAGGGATTACGAATTACAATGCAAAAAATATAGCTGAAAACCCTGGGATTGTTAAGCGGTACATCGGACAAATTATAGGCGTAAAATTAGTGCTCGGTGTCTTTTATGCCGTATTTACCCTGGGAGTCGCCCTGATTTTGGGCTATAATGACTTCCAGATGGGTATCTTGTCTTTACTCGTTTTTAATCAGTTTTTAGCCGGGTTAATACTTTACTTTAGAAGTAACTTCGCTGGGCTGCATATTTTTAAAATAGACGCAATTCTTTCTGTCTTAGATCGATTAATTCTCATTTTAATATGTGTGGTTTTATTATATGGAGGCTTCATGGAAAAGCCTTTTCAAATAGAATGGTTTATTTATGCTCAAACTACAGCGTACGGATTAACTGTGCTTTTTGCGCTTTTGGTATCCCTTAAAAAAATCGGACTATCAGGTATTAAAGTGAAACGACTCTCCGCTTATGCCATGCTGAAAAAAAGTACTCCGTTTGCTTTGCTGATTCTTTTAATGATGCTCTACACGCGAATTGATGCTGTAATGCTAGAAAGAATGTTGCCCGACGGGAAGTATCAAGCCGGTATTTATGCGCAAGGTTTTCGATTACTCGATGCCGTAAATATTTTCGGTTTATTGATCGCAGGACTTTTGTTGCCTATGTTTGCGCGACTAATCAAACAGCGCGAATCTATACTTGACCTAGTCAAGGCTTCCGCAGCACTGCTTTTAGGGGTGTCTCTTTTAGTGGGGATCGCTGCTAGTTTTTTTTCCTACGACTTAATGGATCTCATTTACCGCGACCATATTTCAGAAACATCTACCGTATTTCCTTGGATAATATTGAGTTTTATTCCCATTTGCGCTGCTTACGTTTTTGGAACACTTCTTACAGCTAGTGGAAACCTTAAACAGCTCAATCGAGTTGCTTTTTCAGGTATTTTTATCAACGTGGGGTTGAACTTATTGTTAATACCAATTTATAAAGCAGAAGGTGCAGCAATAGCTACATTTATTACCCAAGTTTTAGCAGGAATAGGTCAGGTAGTTTTGGCAGTGCTTCTGTTTCGTATGAATTGGAATTATAAACTAGTGCTGAAACTTGTTTTATTCACAGTATTACTCACCAGCATAGGATTGGCAAATAAACTCCTTCTTGATAATAGCGGAATTATGTTTTTCTTGCTTTTTTCAATAGTTGGACTAGTACTTCTTTTTGTTTTGAAGATTATCAATTTGAAGGAAATCGCGCTTATTTTAAAGGAGAAATCAATCTAGGCACGAATTTGTCGTACGTTGTGAATAGGGTAGAATTCTTCGATCTGAATACTCTCCCAACCATAATCTTCCATGTCTAGCGTATATAGATTTCCATTTTCTGTTTGATAACAGGAGAAATTCTCGCTCAATGATACATCCGCACCCTTCGCGTTTAACTTGGCAAATAGTCTGTTTAAATCGGTTAAATCCATCAGTATTTTCGTCTCAATTGTCTCGTTTTCTTGCGTAACAACTGCGTCTACGGTAACTTCTTGTTGTCCTTCTTCTAGGATAATATAGTTAATTCTTAGGGTGTCAAATAATGTGTTCATCTGTCTTTTGTTTTAATGTTGATACAAATTTAAGGCAGTAGAACGTAATCTATTTACGATTAATATATTGTATGTTTTTTTTCTCGTTATTAGAATTTTATTAGTAGCTTTAAATATAAAATAATGGACTGATCGTTGAAGTTCTTAATTGATTCTAATAGTGATACTTAAAATTTGTGCCCTCTTCTTTTTATTAATCATATCCACTGCTGGTAAATCACAAGACCGGATGGATGTTGCGGAAGAAGTGGTGGACAATTACATGAGTTACTCAAGGGTATTGGTTCAAAATACGGTGGGATATTCAGCTCCTGTTTCGGCGCGTTCTTATGCGTATATTTCGATAGCTGCTCACGAAGCAGCAGCAAGCTTTTCTCCTGAAATTACTGCTCTACATGAACGTTTATCACGATTTTCCTACGCTCTTCCGCCAGTAGAGAGTGATAACTGCGCTCTGCCAATTGTCTTGAATCAAGTCTATTATAATATGATGTCTTATTTATTTCGAGGGGCTCCGAATTATTATTTAGATAAATTAAAGCTTATTTATGACAAACACGATCGGCAACTGACGAAAAGTTATTCCAAAAGAGTGCGCAAAAGGTCTAAAGTTTATGCAGATCATCTGACAAGTGCGTTAATAGAATGGTCTAAGTTAGATCAAGGGGATGAAGCATTTTTAAATAATTATTCACCTGATTTTGAAATAGAATCGTGCGACTCTTGCTGGGTTCAAACAACTCCAGGGTATTTGCCTGCTTTGCTTCCTTATTGGAAAAAGAATAAACCGTTCATTAGTGGGGTGAGAGATGTTACTAATGGTTATGCAACGATGACGTTTGATGAAGACTCTTCCTCTTTGCTTTTCAGGGAGGCGTATGATGTTTACTTAAACAGTGAGGATAACAACCTAGAATTTCAAACTATTGCCGAATATTGGGATGATGGTACAGGGATTTCTGGTACACCCTCTGGTCATTTATTTAGTATTGCTCAGCAGCTTTCCGCTCAAAAAGGATTGCCTCTTTTCGATAAACTTAAATTGTTTGCTACGCTCGGTATAGTTTTAAATGATGTGGTAATCGTTTGTTGGGAACTGAAGTATCAGCATAATTTTATTCGTCCTATAACCTATATTCAGCGCCTAATTTATCCTCAGTTTAATACAAGAATTGACACCCCTTCTTTCCCCGAATCGCCCTCGGGACATTCATTTCATTCGGGTGCTGCGGGAGCTGTGTTTAAATCGTTTTTTGGAAATACCATTCAGTTTACCGATTCCACGAACATGAATAGACCTGATATTATAGGTGACCCCAGGTATTTTAACAGTATAAATCAACTGGTAGAAGAAATTTCTATTTCTAGATTCTATGGAGGGATCCACTTTCGTAAAACCTTATCGGAAAGTCTTCTTTATGGGGAGAAACTAGGTGTTTTTATTTTGGAAAAATTAGAGACACAAGAATGAGGTTATTTTTAGTACTAATAGTAATTTTTACTTACGGCTCATTGAATGCACAGCTCTTTTCAGAAGTGAGTGATTCCGTTGGAATGAATTATAGATACGAAGGCAATAGTTATCAAGTCATGGGGGGAGGAGTGCTCGTCATTGATGTCAATAATGATGGCTGGGAAGATGTGTTTCAATGTAGCGGTATTTTTCATTCAAAACTATGGCTGAATAATAAAGGTGAATTTGAAGACGTTACCGCTAAATATGGGTTAGACACAATACTGAACAGGTTCTATGATCAAGCAGCAATAAGTGCCGATTATGATAATGACGGTTTTGTTGATTTTATTGTTCTTAATCACGGAGAAGCATTTGGACGAGGAGATGGAAAATCTCCCATTTTGCTACATAATATCAATGGAGAGCGTTTCGAACGTGTTCCACTTGATGATTTACTAGCGCCTGCGTTTTACTCCTCGGGAACGTGGGGAGACTTTAATAATGATGGTTTTGCAGATTTATACCTGACCAATTACCTGGCCTCCATGGGGGGTAATTTCGATCAATCGATACAAGACTCCACCAGGTATGTCCCCATTTGTTATCCTAATAAACTCTTAATCAACCAAGGAGGGAAAGGATTTAAGGAGTGTTCGGAGGAATACGGACTAGCGGATGATGGGTGTAGTCTTGCGTCACTTTTTACAGACTTCGATAGCGATGGAGATGTTGATCTTATGTTGCTCAACGATTTTGGTGCATGGAACAATAAGGGAAATCGCCTTTTTCGAAATAATTACCCGGAAGATAGTTTTACCGATATTTCTGACTCTGTTGGGTTTAATCAAAAAATGTATGGAATGAGTATCGGACCAGCTGATCTTAATTTTGATGGTAAACTCGATTATTACTTAACCAACATTGGTTCCAATTATATGCTCATGAATGCAGAAAATCAGTTTGAGGATAGAGCGAGTTCCCTAGGTGTTCAATTAGGTTCAGAAAAAGATAGCATCACGGGAACTTCTTGGAGTGGCTTATTCTTTGATTATGAATTCGATGGTGACTTGGATTTGTATATTGCTAAAGGACATGCCTTCGCTTTATTGCCAAAAACAGCTGTAAAAGATCCCAATGTCTTTTTTATAAATAATGACGGAAAGTTAGAAGATAAATCTGATGTGTCTGGAATAAATGATCTGTTGTCTCACCGAGGTGCTGTTGTTTTTGATTACGACAGAGACGGCGATTTAGATGTGGTTTCTTCTTCGCTCAAGCTGCCCTTGGCTTCATTTGTTGGCCTTGATCAAAAAATGAAAGTTTATCAAAATAATTCCAATGCCGGAAAATCAGTGCAAATTAAATTAGTAGGAAGTGACGGAGTAAATAAAGATTGTTTTGGCTGTCAAGCAGTGTTCACGCACCATGGGAAAACTTCCATTTTTGAAGTAGATAATGGTCATGGTCATTCTTCGCAAGGAACGAGATACATCTATTTTGGTTTGAATAATGATAAAAAGCTAACCGAACTTATGGCTATATTTCCCAATGGCAAAAAATTTGTCTTTAGAAATTTGTCCCACAAAAGAATTTATTCGATCTACTCGGATGGAACAATTTCGTCCATAAAACGCAAGAAATAATCGCGTGCACTCCTCGTGAATTGAAACTAGACTGCTTTTATTTCTCACAAAAGATTTTTGCTAGCTTCCATTATGTACATTTGAAATGTAATTGAATACTATTTGGAAAGAGATGAGGTGTTCTGGGCAGAAGTCTTTGATAAGATGGCGCAGCAAGATTATGTATTGATAAATGACTTTATAGCTGAAGACTTAACTCATGAGGTTATGCGCTTTTTTCAAAATAAAGAAGCGCAAGAAGCATTTCATAAAGCCGCCATTGGATCATCCGGAAATGAATTAATCATCAATGAAGTGAGAGGTGATTATACGTTTTGGTTGGAAAAGAACAGAGATGTGGAGTTGGAAAAACTATTCGATGTGTTGGATGAAATGAAATTTTGGATCAATCGTTTGTGCTTCTTATCATTGTCTGATTATGAATTCCACTTAGCGCACTATCCGAAAGGCTCTTTTTATAAGCGGCATATCGATCAATTTGCGGAACGCAATAACCGAATGATATCCGTGATTATTTATCTGAATCAGGACTGGAAAAAAGGTGACGGTGGAGAATTGCGTATTCACCCAAAAGGAAAACAATTCCTAGATATAGAACCGTTGTATAATCGCTGTATTTTGTTTAGAAGTGATATATTAGAGCACGAAGTGTTAACGGCAAATACAGGCAGGAGAAGCGTCACGGGCTGGATGCTGTACAGACCTTCTCCACTTGCTGTAATCGGCGCTTAATTCGTTGAATTCAGTACTTCTAAATTTTCATAAATGACTCTTAGCGCGCCCTCAATATTTCCTTCTTCGCGTTGAGATAATTGATGAACGTGTAAATCACAAATGCAATGAATACAGACGAAAAACTGAGTACCGTAAATGAACTACTAATCATGATTCCTCCCTTAATCATTAAACCATCAATTAATAATTTGAGAAGAATAAACGAAGTAGCACTAAGCGCAGTGATGACGGCAAAAACTTTAATGAAATAGTTGATGATGGCACGAATAATCGAAGTGGGAGAATAGCCAATTCGCAGTAACGTTTTAATTTCATAGGCGTTTTTTGTCATCATTAATTGGGCATATTGAATTAACACTAGACTCGCAAGAAATACGGCGATGATACTTATTCCCATAACAATACCAAATAAAGTTCCTGCCACACTTTTTAATTTCCCAACGATCATGGAAGATTCTTTGCTTTCCAAGGAGCGATCTTCCATTAATTTTTCAAATGTTCCGAAGTTCCCTTCCTTCACGGAGACCATTAACTGGGTTATTTTAGCAGGCACTTCTGTGGGGAATTTCGTGTTTCCATAGTTCATAAAACTACTCGGTACTAAAATAGCAGATACCTCGCTCGTAAATCCTATAATCTTAGCTTTTTGAAACTCGGATTGGTCGTCATTGTAAAGTTTAAACTTAAAACTTATACTTTTCGCCAATTCATCCGAAATCTGAGGCAGCCCTTTGGCACTGGCAAAAGTGTTTAACATAACCACAAATTCCCTCGGCAGAACTATGGGAACAAAGTCATCGCCTTCTTGCCATTTCCATTTGTCAGTATCAAACTTTAAGAAGTCTGAATTCACACTTTGAACAAAAACATCTGTTCTGAAATAGGGCACTAAATCACTATCTGTTTGAAAAGAAACACCAAAACTATTGCTTAAAATGGGCTCCACATTCTCCACAAACGGTTGTGAACGTAAATTATCAATTTCATTATCTCCAAAATCTGTTTTGGCGATGTTCATGGAGTTATAAGTAGATACTTTTTTCTGGATAATAATACTATTGCTCCCCAGAATTTCCTCGCCTTCTCCGAATTCATTTACTCTGATTAAATAGTGAATAGAGGTAATCAAAAATGTAAATCCTAAAAATGAACCTATAATAGCTATGATAAGTTGACTTTTAACTTGATTATTGAACAATATTTTCTTTAACATAAGCCTATAGTTTTAATTCTTTATCATAACTAAAGTCGTGGTAATCGCCTAACGTTGTTAAAATGAAACCAGCGCCTAACTCGTCACATCTTTTATTTATCAGGTCTAAACACAAAGCCGTATTCACTTTGTCTAAATGACTAAAAGGCTCATCTAATATCATCCAATCAAACGGTTGTGCAAGTGCTCGAATAATAGCTACTCGTTGCTGCTGCCCCATGGATAGTAGCTTGCATGGAGCTTCCCACTTTTCTGGGATGCCCAAAATTGTTAGAAATTCCTTGAAATTTTCCTCCGTGTAGGTGTCTGTTAATCCATTCTTTAATAATAAATTTTCTTTGACTGTGAGCTCGGGGAACAATTGTAAGTCTTGAAAGACAAAAGAAATCTTGTCGCGTCTATAAATAGCCCATTCTTCTGGAGTAATTGACGCAAGAGATTGTTCGTCATACCGCAAAGAACCAGAGTAGTCATTTCGAATCCCAGATAACGTATGTGTGAAGGTTGTTTTACCTTTCCCGCTAGATGCATTGAGTAGTACTTTTTGGCCTTGTTCCAATTCAAAAGTGTTTCCCCATATACTGTCGCTTCTATGCTGAAGGGATGCTAAGGGATAAGGCATTACATTTTGGAAAAAAATAGTCATAAGTAATTTTTTCAAGTAAGTTTCAATAATTGTTCCAAAGCTTTAAGGTGTGTTATAGTCGCTCTAAAGGTGTTTTAATCCCGTCCACAAGGCTATAACAAGCAAGCTTATCTTTGAAGACAGATGCTTTGAAAACAGATCGTTTTAGTAACATACGCACGCATTCTTGAATCCCCTCCACAATAGATGGGTGTGGATGTATTAACTCGGAAAGGGCTTCAATAGGCATTTGCAGCTTAATCATTAATCCGATCGCTTGAATGGCCGATGAGGCATGTTCTCCCACTGCGCGCATTCCTAAAATGTGCATTTCGTCGTCATTCGTCACGATTATTTTAAAAAATCCTTGAGTACGGCGCATTGCGATCGCGCGCGCTATGATGGAATAATCAATCTTTACCACTTTTACAGGAATGTTTTGTTCGATACATTGTTGTTCATTCATTCCAACTGCGGCTACTTCTGGCTGAAGAAACATGATCGTACAAACATTGTCATAACTAATCCGTTCTTTCGTAAACCCGAACATCAATTCTACAGCATGACGGGCTTCGATTTCACCCATATTCACTAACGAAATACGCCCAGATACATCGCCCACTGCATAAATGTGTGGTACGTTCGTAACCGTGTCATTATCGCCTATATGAACCCCTCTTTTGGACATATTGATTCCAGCGTTTTCCAATTTTAACGATGCTGTGTTCGGCACTCGACCAATTGAAAGTAATGCGATATCTACTTGAATTATCTCTGAAATACCATCAGGATAACTTAGTTCATATTCTACTTTTCCGTCCTTTTTTTCTAATCGTTCTAACTGTGCTTTTGAATGAACAATTACTCCGTTTTTTTCAAAGTTTTTTGATACTATTTGTGAAATATCTTCATCTTCAAAAGGAAGTATGCGGTCTTGCCGGTCAATAATATAAACTTTCGTTAATCCGAAACTAGAGAAAATTGTGGCATACTCACAGCCGATTACACCCGCTCCAACGATTACCATGCTTTTAGGTAGTTCATCAATGTGCTCTATGCCGTCACTCGTACAAATTATCTTTTCATCTATGTCAATATTGGGAAGCTTTCTAGGTGAACTTCCCGAGGCGATAATTATATTTTTTCCATAAATAGTTTTAATTGCACCATCGTGGGTGATTTCAATTTCGTGGTCGTTCTTGAAAGCTGCAAGTCCTCTTTCATAGGTGAATTGACACTTTTCCGTCTCATTCTGCAACAACTTTATGTGACAAGAATAGTGGAACTTTCGCTCAAATACAGCCTCATTCAATGTTGTTTTTATCTCCGCCCATGACGGTTTGTAAGGTGTGTGTCCAAAATGCTCAAGGTTCTCATTTGTTGCTTGTACTTTTTGAGAGAGTTCCCATAATGTTTTAGAAGTAAGCGCGCCATTATATAAGCCAGCACCTCCAATTCGGCTTTTTTCTATTAGGCAGACTTTTTTACCAAAATCGATTGCCCGCATTGCAGCGGCATAACCTGCAGGACCTCCTCCAATAATAACAACATCATACTTCTCCATACTTTACTTTAATTGGGTTAAAGATAAGAATGATTTTAGTTCTTTAGATTTTTCAAGAATATCCTTGTAATAGAATCACTACATTCGCAGCGCAATTAAATGTTATGGAATACCAATCTGACTTAGACCAAGCTAAAACACAATTCAAAGCCAATAAGAAATGGATAGAACAGGTCCGAAAACTTCAAGATCGTGCCGTGGATACGATGTTTCATGATGCTCATTACGAAGTTTTTGAAGAAATTGATTGTTTGAATTGTGCGAATTGTTGCAAAACAACTAGTCCCATTTTTAGAGATGTTGATATAAAAAGGTTGTCCAAACGATTAAAAGTAACTGAAGCACAGTTTATAGCTAATCATCTGCATTCGGATGAAGACGGTGATTTTGTTTTAAATTCTTCTCCTTGTGTTTTTCTTCAAGAAGATAATAAATGCGGAGTATATGAAGATCGTCCATTGGCATGCAGAGAATACCCTCACACGAATAGAAAGAAGGTGAAGCAAATCCTACAACTAACACTAAAAAATACTGAGATTTGTCCCGCCGTAGCACGTATTTTTTCAAAAATTAGAAAATGATAGGCTTTTTCAACAACGTTTGTTAAATTTAGCACGTCTAAGACTTTATATATATAACTATGAGAATTCTGAATATTATTTATACCACCGCTTTTGTTCTGTTTTCCTTCCTCGGATTCTCACAAAAAGGATCCCTAGGAAATGCAACGGTTTCTGTACAAAATGAATGGGTAAATACCTACACCTCATTAACCTTAAATGCGAATGCTGGAGCGACAAGCATAGCCGTTGCTAGCAATAGTTTAAATGGTGCTTATTTTACGTCCAACTTAGCCGCTGGTGATTTGATTTTAATCATTCAAATGCAAGGCGCAGCAGTTGATATTAATACTACTCCTACTGTAATTTGGGGTGGTAGTTATACTGCTCAAAACAGTTGGACAGGTTTTGGTGGGCCTAATCCGGATTGGGATGAAACTGAATATGGTCAAGTATTAAATTATAATAATGCCGGTAATTATGAATATGTGGAGGTTTCCGGAATAACAGGGGGGACAACTATTAACTTAAACTGTGCACTCACGAAATCGTATACCGCCGCTGGTCATGTTCAAGTCATTCGCGTTCCTCGATTTGACAACCTTACTGTACAAAATAATTCAAGTATATCTTGCCCTCAATGGTCTGGGACAACCGGTGGAGTAGTTGCTATTGAAGTAGCAGGTGATTTATCATTGAACGGCACAGGACAAATTGAGGCGAATGAAAATGGTTTTCGTGGTGGATTAGTTGATAATCTTTCCAGTTTTACAACAAGTGTAGGCTCCTTAGGTTTTTTGGGTTCATCAGACATTGTTGAAGGGTCTGAAAAAGGGGAAGGAATCGCAGGTTTTTATGCAGAGTATGATGCCTTATTTTCGAGATATTGTAAAGGAGCAGTTGCCAACGGTGGTGGTGGTGGAAACTTTCACAACGCAGGTGGTGGAGGTGGCTCTAATGTTGGAGTAGGTACGTACTTCGGATATGGAGTGCCAAATTTAGGTCCAGGAAACGCTTATGTGCCTGCTTGGATTTTAGATACTTCGATAGATCATACTCAGCCTAGTGCCGGTGGAGGTCGAGGTGGATATTCGCATGCAACTGCCAATTTAAATCCTCTAACGAATGCTCCAAACAACACGAACTGGAACGGTGAATCTCGTAAATTTACTTTTGGATTTGGTGGACATGCGCTGAATTATAATATAGACAAGATTTTTATGGGCGGTGGCGGTGGCGCTGGTGAACAGAATGATGGCGATGGCGGAGGCGGAGGTCGCGGTGGTGGAATGGTTATGTTGACTGTATATGGAAATATTACCGGTACTGGATCTATTAATGTAAATGGACAAAATGGAGGTAACTCCCAAGGACCGCCCCCTGGTTTTGGTGCGAATTCTGGTGATGACGGCGCTGGTGGCGCTGGAGGCGGTGGTTCGATCTTAATTCAAAATATCAATGCTATCCCAGCTTCTGTTTCCCTCAATGCTATTGGTGGAAATGGCGGAAATCAACAATTACAAGTAGGCGCATTTGGACAAAATACTATGGATGGTCCCGGTGGTGGCGGTGCAGGTGGAATGATTTCGTTTTCGTCAGGTGCTCCAGTTCAAAGTGTTCTCGGTGGGTCCTCTGGAACCTCCAATAGCTCAATAGCCAATAATTTCCCTCCAAATGGTGCAACTGGCGGAGGAGCGGGTATGGGAAACTTGTCCATTCCTCTTTTTGATTTGTTAGCAGAAGACGATACTATTTGTGGCGGTGGAACGGCCAACTTATCTGTTTCTTTGATCGGGTCTCTTCCCACGGGTGGAACCGTTGAATGGTATACTTCGCAATTTGGTGGTGGGAGTATTAACTCAGGAACAACCTTCACTACCCCTGTTTTAGGTTCAAATACAACGTATTGGGTGGGTGTTTGTCCAGGTACATTTAGAATTCCAATTAATGTACTTGTTTCCCCTGCAATTACTATCACGGGAACTGCTGTTGAACAAGATGAATCATGTGCTGGAAACGACGGCGGGATTACCGGCCTAACTGCAGGTGGAGGTTTCGGAGCACTTACTTTTGATTGGAACGGTGTTGTTTCTCCTTCGGAAGACCTAGTAAACGCAGTTGGTGGTTCTTATACACTTACGGTAACGGATGACAATGGGTGCTCAGAGACAGCTGGACCATTTTTGCTTGTTGCATCGCCTGGGCCAAGTATTGATATAAGCAATATTCAAATTGATAATGAAACGTGTAATGGAAACGACGGCGCAATAACAGGTATAACAGCAGCTGGTTCGAATATTACTTTTGAGTGGAATGGAAACCCTTCGGTTGATGAAGATTTAACCTCGGTTACTGGAGGTTCTTATACGTTAATTGTTACCGATGATAATAGTTGTCAAGCATCTGCTGGACCATTTACAATAAATACAGATAATGGTCCCGTTATAGATATTTCAGGTATAGTGGTGACGGAGGAAACATGTTTCGGAAATAATGGGGCTATTTCAGGTATAGTGGTAACGGGCTCTAATGTGACGTATGAATGGAATGGAAATCCAAGTGCCACGACGGACTTGAATGGAGTGGTAGCTGGTTCTTACACGCTTGTTGCTACAGACGATAATGGTTGCTCAACCACCGAAGGACCTATTCTTATTGGTACAATTCCTTCTCCAACTATAGATGTTTCTAACATGATTATTCAAGGAGAAAACTGCAATCAACTCGATGGATCAATTACAGGCATAGTAGCGTCTGGAAATGGACTAACGTTCGATTGGAACGGAAATCCTTCCCCTAATGAAGATCTATTGAACCAAGCGGCCGGCAGTTATACCTTGACCGTAACAGATAACATTGGTTGTATTGTGCAAAGTGGCCCACACGTAATCACTTCAATCGGCGGACCCACTATTGATGATGCTAACTTGGTAATCAACGATGCTACGTGCGCCCTGAACAATGGAGAAATTAACGGATTAGTAGTTACAGGCTCCAATCCTACTTTTAGTTGGAATGGTTCACCGAGTCCTACTTTAGATCTAGAAAACTTATCTCCGGGTACTTATAGTTTAACTGTTCTTGATGATAATGGTTGTTCTATCAATTATGGGCCTGTCGAAATACTTGATATTCCAGTTCCTACCATTGATGATGCTAACCTTGTTGTTTTGGACGAATCTTGTGTTGGAAATGATGGCGTCATACAAGGATTAGTTGTAACAGGAACTGGATTAGTGTTTAGTTGGAATGGTGATGCAGCTGTTTCTGAAAATGCTGCTGGTTTAGCTGCTGGCGATTATACTTTAGAAGTAATTGATGGAAATGGATGTACCCTTTCTTATGGTCCGATAACAGTAGGTGGCACTCCTCCTCCTATTATCGACGTTGTTCCCGATAATTCAGTAATCGATGCAGGTGATAACGTTACGCTAAACTTGTCTATTAATCCTTCGTCTGGATCTGATGTTATTTCATGGTCGCCCTCAACAGGTTTAAGCTGTGATGACTGCTCTTCACCAGTAGCAAGTCCTTCCGAAACAACTACTTATGTTGTTACGGTTTCTAACGCGGATGGCTGCATTGTAACAGATACAGTTACCGTTATTGTTAATAATCCGTGTGGTGAAATTTTTGTCCCAACTATATTTTCACCAAACAGCGATGACTTAAATGAACAGTTTTGTGTTCTTGGGGGGTGTATAGAAAGTATTTCTTTTGAGATTTTTAATCGATGGGGAGAACGAGTCTTTAAAACAGAAAGTTCAGAAGAATGTTGGGATGGTATGTTTAGAGGTATGCCTGTAAATACTGGAGTCTTTGTATATAAAGCAATAGGGAAAAGAACGGATGGAACCTCCTTTGAAGAGGCTGGAAATGTAACTATTGTGAATTAAGTGCAACCATATACGTGTTTTTACCGTTTTATATATCAGATGACAATTAAATTATAAATTAACTGTGTTCAAAATAGAAGTGAAGCACCTCTTTTTTTGAATGGAGTGTGTACAACAGATTTTAGATTCTTCGTTTATGAGAATAAAAAATGTCAAATAATAATACAGAAATATCGACCCAAGTAAAAAGCACCTATCAGGATATTTATGATTCTATAAGTGCTGTTGATGAATCATCTATTGTTATTGCTCATTTCGGAAAGTTTTCACAAGATTTAGTAAACAGTATTTCTGAAGGAGTTGAAAACATTCTAATTTCGAATGATGTCAAAAAAGGAATTATCAAAAGGATGTTTTCTATCCTGATTGAAGGGCTCCAAAATATTCGAATTCACGGAGGTACAGACTCAGAGGATAATCAGGTGGGACACGTCATTGTGTTGCGAACAGGCGAGAGCTTTAAAGTTTCATTTGGGAGTTATGCCATAGAGGCCGATCAGAAATTTCTAACGAAACACTTGGATGAGTTAAATAAAAAATCACTTGAAGATGTGAAGGAGTTTTATTTAAAGGTGCTAAGCAATGGTTTTCTATCGAATAAAGGAGGGGCCGGTCTTGGTTTTATCACAATTGCACTTAAATCTAAATCAGCAATTGATTATAGTTTTCACGAAACGAACTACAAAAACTTGTATTATTTCGAGTTTTCAGTTGAATTAAACCTTGATTAGTTCTCATTCAGTATCTTTGCAGTGTGAAGATGCTGCGTAAAATTATACAAGCCCCATTTATTTTTTTAGTCAAAATCTATCAATGGATTATAAGTCCACTCTTTCCCGCGAGCTGCCGTTATACGCCAACTTGTTCACATTATATGATAGAAGCTATTAAAGAATGGGGAGTCCTTCGAGGCGGATGGATGGGGATTAAACGACTGTCGTCTTGCGGCCCATGGGGTGGATGTGGTCATGATCCTGTCCCAAAAAAAAATAAAGCATAAATGATGACCTCAGTAGGAAAGCGATATTTATCCTTCCCTCATCTCCATAAATGCTAAACTATAATTATCTTTGCAACAAATTTTATTTTAATGGAAATTCCTAAGACATACGAGCCAGGAAAGGCGGAAGAAAAATGGTATAGTTACTGGATGGAAAAGGGCTATTTTCATAGTGAGCCTGATGAACGAGAGGCGTATACCATAGTTATTCCTCCTCCAAACGTTACGGGTGTGCTGCACATGGGGCACATGCTGAATAATACTATTCAAGACGTCTTGGTGCGAAGAGCAAGAATGTTAGGAAAAAATGCGTGTTGGGTTCCTGGGACAGATCATGCCTCGATTGCTACGGAAGCTAAAGTGGTGAACAAACTGCGGAGCGAAGGAATAAAGAAGTCAGATCTTACGAGAGATGAATTTATGAAGCATGCGTGGGAATGGAAAGAAAAACACGGTGGAATCATTCTCGATCAACTTAAAAAGCTTGGGGCTTCTTGCGATTGGGAACGTACTCATTTTACCATGGATGCTGAATATTCAGAATCTGTTCTAGATGTTTTTATTGATTTGTTTAATAAGGGCAAAGTGTATCGAGGTGTTCGAATGATAAATTGGGACCCTGAAGCGAAAACAGCACTATCCGATGAAGAAGTTTTGTACAAAGAGGTGAATTCAAAATTATTCAATATTCGGTATAAAATTGCGGGAACAGATGATGAGTGGCTTACCATAGCAACCACTCGTCCAGAGACCATCCTTGGCGACAGCGCCATTTGTATTAATCCGAACGATGCTCGATTTCTGAAGTTACACGGCAAGTTTGCTATTGTTCCTATTGTAAACAGAACGATTCCGATTATTCTGGACGAATATGTAGATATGGAGTTTGGGACAGGCTGTTTGAAAGTTACGCCGGCTCACGATTTGAATGACTATGAACTAGGTAAAAAACATGATTTAGAGTCTATTAATATTTTGAATGATAATGCCACCTTAAATGAAAATGGACTGCACTATCAAGGGAAAGATCGATTTGATGTTCGAAAAGAAATCTCCAAAGAACTCGATGAGGCTGGATATCTTATTAAGGTAGAAGACCATATTAATAAGGTTGGTTTTTCTGAACGAACAGATGCTGTCATTGAACCGCGTTTGTCTCCTCAATGGTTTGTTGACATGAAAGAGTTAGCACAGCCAGCGTTGGATAACGTAATGAATGGAAACATCAACTTCTATCCAGATAATATGAAAAACACCTACCGTCATTGGATGGAGAACATCAAGGATTGGTGTATTTCTAGACAACTTTGGTGGGGACATCGCATTCCTGCTTGGTACTTTGGTGCTGGTGAAAATGATTTTGTTGTAGCTAAAAATGAAGCAGAAGCTCTTTCTTTAGCTTCTAAAAAGGCGGGTAAGACAATTACTTCTGCAGATTTAAAACAAGATGAGGATGTTCTGGATACTTGGTTTTCCAGTTGGTTGTGGCCAATTTCCGTATTTAATGGATTAACTCAGCCCGGTAATAAAGAAATTAAGTATTACTATCCTACAAATGATTTAGTTACAGCTCCAGAGATTATGTTTTTCTGGGTAGCAAGAATGATAATTGCAGGATACGAATATATGGACGAAATACCCTTCAAAAATGTTTACTATACGGGTATTGTAAGGGATAAGTTAGGACGTAAAATGTCTAAATCTTTAGGGAATTCTCCAGATCCAATAGAACTTATTAATAAGTATGGAGCAGATGGCGTCCGCGTTGGGATGCTTGTTTCCTCTCCAGCTGGTAACGATCTGCCATTTGACTCTAGTCAATGTGAACAAGGGCGTAACTTTACCAATAAGATGTGGAACGCTTTCCGTTTGATTAACTCTTGGGAAGTGAAGGATATGGAGCAATCTGTTTCTAATTCAAAATCAATCGAGTGGTTTGAGAATAAGTTTAATCAGTCATTAGCTCATATAAATGAGCAGTACGATAAATTTAGAATATCTGACGCACTAATGGCTACGTACAAATTAGTGTGGGATGATTTCTGCTCATGGTACCTAGAATTAATTAAGCCAGGATATGAACAGCCAATTGATCGGGTAACGAAAGAAAAAACGATACGAATTTTCGAAAATATTTTGAAAGTTGTTCATCCATTTACGCCATTTATTGCAGAAGATTTATGGCATTTAATTCAACCAAGAGCTGAAGGTGAAGATATCATTGTTGCTTCTTGGCCTTCCGTGGAAGAGGTTAGCCCTGCTGTATTGGATGGGTTTAAAGTAACGGCAGAGATTATCGGAAATATCCGTAACGTTAGAAAAGAGAATAATATCGCCAATAAAATCAAAATCGATTTACGTATTGCTAAAAATTCAACTATTTCCAAGTCTTTGGATAGTCTAATTGTGAAAATGGGTAATCTTCAGTCGTTGGAATATACGGAGGAGAAACCAGGAAATGCTTACTCGTTTATTGTTAAGAATGTTGAATTCTTTATTCCTTTTGGCGACAATGTGGATATCAGCGCTGAAATAGAAAAAATTGAGGAAGAGCTGAAATACACGAAGGGTTTCCTGAACTCAGTAAGAAAAAAACTGGGCAACACGAACTTTGTAAGTAATGCTCCGGAGTCTGTAGTGGCCATCGAAAAGAAAAAACAGGCTGATGCAGAAGAAAAAATCAAAATTCTAGAGCAGAAAATCACTTCGTTAAATTAGTTTTTTTGATCGACTCCTATTTACCGACTAGTTTCGGGTAGTAGAGAGGCGAAACCATATAAAAAGCCCGTTCAGTAATGAACGGGCTTTTATGTTCTGTATAAAATGTTCAAGCTGAAAGCTTACACTATTTCACATCCATCATATTCATAAAAGGATTTTGACCATCCATAAATAATGTTTTCGCATTTGGTGACTTAGATAGTTCTAATAATGCTTCAATTTGCTTCATTTTTAAAACGTTCGGAGTTAAACTTTGACTTAGTTTGTCATTCGCTAATTGATTCGCTGAAGCTTCAATTTCTATTACTTTAGCTCTGGCTTCAGCGGCAATAATCATTTGTTGCTTTAGGGCTTCCGCTTTTATTTCAGTTCGTTGTGCTTCCTGCTCTTCTTGTGCAAGAATGTATTCCATTCTAAAAGCATCTTGTTCTGCTTCAAGTCTTTGTTCAATCGATTTAGCTAGTCCATCGGGAAGTGAGATACTCTTCAATAAAACAGCTTCAATTTCAAATCCACGCGGACGTAAGTATTCGTTCATTAACTCTGTAATTCTAGTTTCAATGTCTCTTCGCTCACCACTATGCATGTCCTTTGCTAAGAACTGAGAACAAACATCAGCAGCAGAGGAACGAAAAACGCTCGTGATAATTTGATCGTAGTTCAATCCAACTTCTCGAATCACGGTTGTTACTTTATTGGG
>Ga0136559_1000165_pt1 | contig 22214 bp, 17 predicted proteins | sample AntRauMeHopE1496_FD_104633 | JGI IMG/M metagenome (GOLD analysis project Ga0136559, IMG submission 104633) | Saline lake microbial communities from Rauer Islands, Antarctica - Metagenome Hop E1 #496 | ecosystem: Environmental > Aquatic > Non-marine Saline and Alkaline > Saline | place... | reverse complement strand
GCATTCCGCTTTAAAATACAGAACTATAGAAGAGTTTTTAAATCAAAAAAATAATTTTAAAAATGTAGCTTAACTTTTTGTGCGGATTTTATTTGCATATCCAGATTGGCTTAACGTGTATCTTGAACATTGTGGTTTTCCAATCTTCACACAATGACCAACGAAATGGTAGTCGAGTGGGTAAGCGTTCATTATGTATGTTTCATTATTTAAATCCACTTTTAAGTAATAAGTGCAATTAAAAATATAAAAATTGATAACTCAAATAAAGCATTTACCTACTAATATATTTGGATCTAGAGCAAGTGGAAAACAACGGAAGATAATTTTTTAAACTTAGCTATGCCCAAAATAAAGGAACTAAAAAAAACAGATAAGTTGAACTATATGTTTGTGTTGGACACTTCCTTAAAAAACTTTATAGTTGTGCTTGGTTTTAAGATGTAATAATGGATATCAAATATTTTAAAAATGGAATCGAGCAGCAATCGTTTCTGTTGTGGATGCAATAAGAACTTTTACAGATCTATTCGGCGTTTTGGTAGTTGAAGAATTCAAAAAATTGGAACACAAGGACTAACAAAAAATAAGGGATTGAGTATCTGGAGAAAGTAATTTTTGATGGAAACACTCCACATTTAATCCAAGTATTTCTGTAGTATATATAAGATAAATTACACATCATTAATAAAAATAAATATGAAAAAGGAACAAAATCAAAATATCGAAAAACTAATTGAAATGGTTAAGGGTGCGCACACCTGCATGCTTATTACCAACGAAAAAGATACTGAAAATCTATCGGGAAGACCAATGGGTATAAATAAAATTGACGATGATGGCACGATCTGGTTTTTTACAAGGGCATCGTCATATAAAGTTGATGAAATAGAAGAAAGCAAAAATGTATCCATTGCCATTACTAACGAAAGTAGTAATAATTATTTAATGATCCACGGCACAGCAATTTTGGTAAACGACAAAACCAAAATGCAAGAGTTGTGGAGCACCATCATGAAAGTATGGTTTCCACTTGGCTTAGACGATCCCGATATGACCCTCATCAAAGTTACGCCAAACGAAGTAAATTATTGGGACAGCAATTCAAGCAAAATGTTAGTATTGTTTAACACGCTAAAAGCAATTATCACTGGAGAAGAATATAATGAAGTCAAACACGGAAAAATTAATTTATAAATAATCTATTGTAAGAAAATAAATTACGAAAATATTAATGGCATTGGCATTGCATGCACACAAAATTGGACTGTTTATTTGACATAATTATGTAAAATAAAAATCGAACTGCTAACAGCTAAGGCTTTCCCCCCGCGAGCATCTCGCTTGAGCCTACTATCTAATTCATGTCGATTTCTAAAACAGTATGGTCGTTATTACCATAATTTCTAGCGCTACTATATTTCTAAGCTATAGGGTTAGTAACAAATCCAGTTTAAACAGGATTATTGTGAACATAAGTTAATTTTTGTTCAAATACTTTTAAGGATCAAATTTCAATAGGATTATTATTTTGTTACCAAAATTGTCTGTTAGTAATGTTACTGTTTTTCTTTCTGGCTCTTTCAAACATCCAAAGCATCCATTCTTTTCGACTTTATTGGGGAGGTTTTCTTCAATGGCATTTAGTATTTTTTTTGAAGTAAAACCTTTAAAATCTCTAATCAATCCTGAAGTATCATTTAATGCAGAACGAAATATTTAATGAACATGACTAGGCTTTATGCACTACCCGTAAAGTTCCGTTCCTTTATTTTTTCTGTAAAAATATAACGATTCAATGATATGCCAGAAATAGGTGTCTCTAGTAAATACGTCTATCCAATTTACTGTAGCAAAACTAATAAAATATGTACCCTATTTTTCCCCTAAATTTATATTTCCCATTCATTTTTTTGTAAAAATAGATAAACTTTTTTTGTGGGCACGAGCGAGATGCTCGCACTAGCTTAGGCCGTATTAAGTAAGTTCTACAATAGACTTGAAAAACATCTTTTAAACTTTATGCTTCTTCCGTTAATTCTAAATCACCAAAGTAATAACCGTAATTATTAACATTGAAAACACAACACCTTTTGCCATTGTATCTTTGTTTTTTTGCAATAAAATAAAGAAAATAATTAAGTTTAAAATTGCACCAAGCGTAATTACTTTGTTTAATATTCCTGAGTTTTTCATTACCGTAAAACCTTCAATAAAGCCATATTCTGTGAAGAATTCTAAAAAAATAAAGCAGCCTAGAAAAGCGCCAATAATTCCTATTAGAAACCCTATCATTAAATCTTTCTTTCCCATAATTATAAATTCCAATTATTTAATGTTTGTATGGCATGATGTGCCGTTAAATCAAACTGAACCGGTACAATAGAAATGTATCCTTTTTCTAAAGCATATTCATCTGTATCTTGTCCTTTGTCTTGGTTTACAAATTCACCTGTTAACCAGTAATATTCTTTTCCTTGTGGATTTATTCTTTTGTCAAATTTTTCTTTCCACATTGCTTTTGCTTGCCTGCAAATTTTAATTCCTTTAATGGGTTCTTTATTTGCTTTTGGAAAGTTTACATTTAAAATTACACCTTCTGGCAGTCCATTCTCTAAAACACCTAATGAAATTTTCCTCACGTATTCTTTTACAGGTTCAAAATCAGTATCCCAACTATAATCTACATGCGAAAAACCAATAGCAGGAATTCCTTCAATTCCAGCCTCAACTGCCGCACTCATTGTACCAGAGTAAATTACGTTTATAGAAGAATTAGAGCCATGGTTAATTCCAGAAACACACAAATCTGGTTTTCTTTTCAATATTTCGTGCACTGCAATTTTCACACAGTCTACAGGTGTTCCTGAGCAACTGTACTCATGTTCTAAAGCAGCGTCTAGCTTTACTTTATCCAAGTGTAAAGTGCTGTTAATGGTGATGGCATGACCCATAGCGCTTTGTGGACTGTCTGGTGCTACAACAACCACTTCGCCTATGGTTTTCATTACCTCAATCAAAGTTCTAATTCCAGGAGAAATTATACTATCGTCATTTGTTACTAAAATCAAGGGTCTTTTCATTTCTTTATATCTTTTCGGCTAAATTAATTAATTTTGAGAGAATACTATTTGTCTTTCGTTAAAGTTCTCTTCTTTTTTTAACAAAAAATTATAGTATATTGCATATAATTGGCACGGTTTTTCTATGTAATTTAGTAGAAATTTTATTTAATGACTCAAATAGTGAATTTTATGAAAAGAAATTATAAGGTAATTTTATTAATTACAGCACTTTCGGCAGTGTTGTGGAGTTTTGTGCCTTCAAATAAGAATGAAGATCCGGAAAAAGACAAAGTACTATTAGAATTATTAACTCTTGTTTTAGAAAGAGGACACTATAGTCCTGTTGCTATGGACGATGCTTTTTCTAAAAAAGTATATTATAAATATTTGCAAGGAATTGATCCTACTAAAAGATTTTTTATTCAGTCTGATATTGAGGAATTTTCAAAATATGAGAATCTTATTGACGACCAAATAATAAATAAAGAACTTGTATTTTTTGAACTTACAAATACAAGATTATTGAAAAGAATTAACGAATCTAAGGGTATTTTTCAAAAAATATTAGACAAACCTTTTGATTTTTCCGAAGAAGATGTAATAAATGTAGATTACGAAGGGCAGCCTTATGCCTCAAGTAAAGTAGATTTGAGCAAAAGATGGAAAAAACAGCTTAAATTGTCTGTTTTGTCTACAGTGGTAGACAAACAAAGAACGGAAGAAGCAAAAAAAGAAAAAGATGCTACTTATGAAGTTAAATCGTTTGAGGCTATTGAAAAAGAAGCTAGAGAAAATCTTTTAAAATCACTTACGGATAATGTTAATTTCATGGAAAAAGAATTAGATCGAAGCGATTGGTTTTCTATTTATATTAACGCAATAGTTGAAAGATTTGATCCGCATACATTTTACTTTTCTCCAGATGACAAGGATAAATTTGACATTAGCATGAGTGGAAAATTTGAAGGAATTGGAGCTAGATTACAAAAGAAAAATGATGCTGTTGAAGTTACAGAATTAATTTCTGGCGGACCAGCTTGGAGAGGAAAGCAGTTAGAGGCAGGAGATATTATTTTAAAAGTTGCACAAAAAGAGGAAGAAGCGTTAGATATTGCAGGAATGCGATTAGATGATATTGTCAAAAAAATTAAAGGACCAAAAGGAACAGAAGTTCGTTTGACTTTAAAAAAAGTAGACGGAACAATTTCAGAAGTAACAATTATTAGAGATGAAGTAGAAACAGAAGAAACTTTTGCTAAATCTGCAGTGATTGAAAAAGATGGAGATAAATTTGGCGTAATATATTTACCTAAATTCTATATTAGTTTTGACAACAAAGACAATAGAGATGCTTTTAAAGACGTAGCTATCGAAATTGAAAGGTTGAAAGAGCAAAATATAGATGGAATTATAATGGATTTAAGAGGAAACGGAGGAGGTTCTCTAGAAACAGTTGTCAACATGACAGGTTTGTTTATAGAAGAAGGCCCTGTGGTTCAAGTTAAATCTTCTGGAAAAAAGCAAGAAGTTTTATTTGACAGAGATAAAAATGTGCAATGGGATGGTCCGTTAGTTGTAATGGTTGATAATTATTCAGCATCGGCATCTGAAATTTTTGCGGCTGCTATTCAAGATTATAAAAGAGGAATTGTAATTGGAAGCAAACATACTTATGGTAAAGGAACTGTTCAAAATGTAATTGATTTAAACCAATTTATTAGAGGTAATTCTTATGGAGATTTAGGTGCTTTAAAAACAACTACTCAAAAATTCTATAGAATTAATGGTGGTTCTACACAACTAGAAGGTGTTTTAAGTGATATTGTTTTGCCAGACAGGTTTGCATATCTAGAAATGGGGGAAAGAGATGAAAAAGAAGCTCTACCTTGGGATAAAATTGAAGAAGCAGATTATAAAACAGTATATTCTGGTTTTGAGCCTGTAATCATAAACAGTAAGTTTAGAGTAGAGGGAAGCGACCAATTTAAGTTAATTGATGAAAACGCAAAATGGATTTTTGATAGAAAAGATCTTTCCATTTACAGCTTAAATATAGACAAGTTTAAAGAAGAAATTGACAAGTCAGACGAACAATTGAAAAAATTTAAAGAAATTTTAAAATACAATAATAATCTGTTTTTTAGCACATTACCTTATGAATTAGCTCTTTTTGAAAAAGACTCTCTGTTAAAAGAAAAAAGAGTAAGATGGTACGATGATATGCAAAAAGATGTTTATGTAGATGAAGCAGTTAATGTCTTGATAGATTTAAAAATATCAATTTCCAAAAAACTAGTATTTCATACAAAAAACAAAAAAGCAGTAAAATTTTAAATAAAATAAAGTAATTAAATAAAATCCTATAACTCGAAAGACAAGTTATAGGATTTTTAGTTTGGTGTAAAATGGGAAAAATTATAAGTATAGCCCAAGCCTTCTACTTTTGTCTTTAAATTGTTATTTTAGTACAAAAAGACGCTGCAAATAAGTGCTCTTTTTTTTCGAGGTTTGCATTTTTTATACCGTAAATAAAAAAACCCTTAGCTAACTTAGTGTTAGTCAAGGGTTTGCATTTCAAAAAGTGGTACCTCCAGGGATCGAACCAGGGACACATGGATTTTCAGTCCATTGCTCTACCATCTGAGCTAAGGTACCTTTGTTATTGCGAGTGCAAATATAGAACGATTTTTATATTATCCAAAACATTTTTAAAAAAAAATCAATTTGTATATTTGCAATTCTAAATAAAAATCATGCTGCTAACGTTAGACATTGGAAATTCATTTATTAAATGTGCTGTATTTGAAAGAGATATACTTATTGAAAAGCAAATATGCGAGAATAAAGATGCCATAAATTTTTTTACTTTTTTTTTCAAAAACAATCCCAAAATCACAAATGGGATCATTTCTTCTGTTGGAAAACTCGATATGGAGTTCTTAAAACTTCTAAAAGAGCATATAATTCTTACAGAAGTTTCTCATGCAACTAGTTTTCCGTTTACAAATAATTATGAAACGCCAAAAACTCTAGGAATAGATAGAATGGTTTTAGTGGCAGGAGCAGTTTTATTGTACCCAAATGCAAATAGATTAATTATAGATGCAGGTACATGCATAACTTATGACTTTGTAGATAAGGAGAATGAATATTTTGGAGGTTCCATTTCTCCTGGTTTAAATTTACGATATAAAAGTTTAAATGCGCACACCCAAAACTTACCGTTATTGTCTAAACAAACAGTTAGTTTTTTAACTGGAACTACTACTGAATCTGCAATTCACACAGGTATTGTAAACGGAGTTGTTTTTGAACTAGAAGGTTTTATTTCGCGGTATTTAGATAAATACGAAGATTTAACAATAATTTTAACAGGAGGTGATGCAGTTTTTTTGGCTAAAAGTTTAAAAAACACCATATTTGCCAATTCAAATTTCTTGTTAGAAAGTTTGAATCAATTATACACTTATTGTAAAGATAAAAATGGCTAAAAAAATAATTGTAATTGTTACCCTTTTTTTTGGATTAATAGGGTATTCGCAAGAAAATACAGCTTCTCCATATTCGTTTTATGGTCTTGGAGATGTAAAGTTTAAAGGTACGCAAGATGCAAGGTCAATGGGAGGTCTAAGCTTTGCTACAGATAGTATTAGTCTAAATTTATTAAATCCTGCATCTTATGCTGGTTTGAAACTTGTTACTTTTGGAGTTGCAGGAACTACAACCTTTACCAAGTTGAATAATGCCACAACATCTGAAAATGCAAAAAGAACTTCTTTTGATTATTTGGCAATAGGACTTCCTTTGGGCAATAAGTTTGGAGTTTCATTTGGTATTTTACCGTATAGTGCTGTTGGATATAAAATAATAAATTTTCAAACGGTAGGAAGTGAAGAAAGAGCAAGTGTATTTACTGGACAAGGAAATATAAATAGAACTTATTTGGGATTTGGATACAACGTTAGTAAAAATTTCAGTCTGGGTGTAGATGTGCAATATAATTTTGGAATAATTGAAAACGAGTCTATCGAAAGCATTGCTGGAGTTCAGTTGTCTTCTAGAGAAAGGAATAATTCTAATATAAATGGAGTTTCTTTCAATATAGGGGGATTATACAATAATAAAATTAGCGAAAAGTTAAACGTTTCCTCGAGTTTTACTTTTTCTCCGGAAGCCAGGTTAAATTCAGAAAATTTAAGAAACCTTGCAACAATAAATTTCAACTCAAATGGCTCTGAAAACGTTATTGCTCTTCCTAAAGATGTTCCTGTTAAGGATACTAAATTAATAATTCCCACTAAATTATCATTTGGAGCAGGTATTGGAGAAACAAATAAATGGTTAGTTGGTACTGAAATAACTTTTAAAGGTAGCGAAAGGCAAAATAATCGTTTCGAGGATGTGAATACTAATCATAGTTTTGAAAATGGTGAAAAATATGCAATTGGAGGTTATTTTATTCCAAAGTATGACTCTTTTTCAAGCTATTTAAGTACTGTGGTATATAGAATGGGTTTTACTTATGAAAAAACAGGTTTAATTATCGAAAACCAAAGTATTAACGATTATGGCATGAATTTTGGATTAGGTTTTCCACTTGGGCTTTCTAAGTTAAATGTTGGTGTAGAGTTTGGTAAAAGAGGAACTACTAAAAACAACTTAATAGAAGAAAATTATTTTAACCTAAGTGTGGGTTTATCTTTAAGTGATAAATGGTTTAGAAAAAGAAAAATTGATTAAGAATTTATATAAATATAAAAATGAAAACTAAATTAACATTATTATTAGCGGTAGCAACTAGTTTTGTAATACAAGCTCAAAATACAGAGGCTTGTACAGAAACTTTAAGTTTAATGGCTTCATCTGTAAAAGCAAAAGACATTTCAGCTTACGACTATTTAGTTACATTAAGAAAAGATTGTCCATCTTTCCATAAAGGAGTTTATACTTATGGTGAAATAGCAATAAAATTTAAAATTGATAGTGCTAAAGATGCAGTAGAAAAAGAAAAATATGTTCGTGATTTAATGAAATTATATGACGAATACGAAGTTAATTTTCCGGAATATGGAAAAGGAACAAATATGGAAAAAGGTTTAGCTCTTTTTAATTATAGTATTGGAACTAAAGACGAAGTTTTTAGTCTATTAGATAATGCTTTTAAAAATGATAATGCAAATTTTAAGGATACAAAAGCGCTTTATGTATATTTTGAGCTTTTCGTAAATGATTATAAGGCAGAAAAAAAAGGAATAACTTTACAACAAGTTTTTGATAAATACGATGATATTTCTGAAGATTTAGAGGCATTAAAAAAGGAAGATTCAGACGAGAAAGATGCTTTAGTTGCAAAAGAAGAAGCAGGCGAAGCGTTAAATTCTAAAGAAGAGAGAGCAAAGAAAAAAATTGACAATAATTTAGAGAACATCGGTATTGTTTCTTCAAGTATGGACGGAATTATCGTAGAATTATCTTCATGTGAGAAGCTAGTTCCATTCTATGAAAAAAGTTTTGAAGAAAATAAAGCAAATGAAGTTTGGTTACAAAGAGCTGCAGATCGTTTAGAAGCAAAAGAATGCGATGGTGACCCATTATTTTCAAGAATATCGGAAGCCTTATATAAATTAAATCCTAGTGCAGATGCTGCATACAAATTAGGAATCGTTGAAGTACAAAGAGGAAATACTACTAAAGCATTAGGTTATTTTAACCAGTCTGCAGATATGTTTAAAGACAATTCTAAAAAAGCTTTTGTTTATTATAGAATGGCTACAATGTATGCTAAAAGCAACAAATCGCAAGCTAGAACTTATGCTAGAAAAGCGCTTAATGTAAAACCATCTTACGGTAGAGCTTATTTATTAATAGCACAATTATATGGAAGTAGTATTAATGATTGTGGTTCTAATCCTTTCGATAAAAGAGCAATGTACTGGTTAGCAGCACAATATGCAGATAAAGCTGGGGCAGCAGATCCTTCTTTAAGAGCAGTAGCATCCAAAACAGCCTCTAGTTATAGAGCGGCAGCTCCTTCGAGAACGCAAATTTTTGAATCTGGTAAAGCGGGAGAAAGAATAGTATTTAATTGCTGGGTAGGGGAAAGCATCACTGTTCCTAGTTTATAAAATGAACAAAAAAATTAAACATATAGTTTCTAACATAGTCACGATTTTCATCGTGACTATGTTTTTTTCTTGTGAAACTAATTTAAAAGAAGTTCAAAAATTTAAACAATCTTCCTTTGTGCCTAGTGGCGAAGTGGATAGTATAAATTTAAAATATACCGACTCTGGTAAAATTAAATCCATTTTAAAGAGTCCTAAAATGCTAGATTATAGCACCATTAAAAACCCATTTACAGAATTTCCGAAAGGAGTTTTTGTAACTATGTTTGATGATAATGGAGAAACAACAACTATTAAAGCAGATTATGCTATTTCTTATAAAAAAACAGATATTATAGATCTGCAAGGAAATGTCGTAATTAATTCTAACGACGGAAAAAAGCTAGAAACTTCACAACTTTACTTTGATCAAAAAAACGAATGGTTTTTTACAGAAAATAACTTTAAACTTACAGACGCTGCTGGAGGTTTTCTTCAAGGACCTGGAGTAGATTTTAGTAAAGATTTTAAAATTTTTAATATGCAGAATCCGAGCGGAGAAATGAATAACCTCGAATAAGTATTCCGTTTTTTTACTAATTTTTGTTACTTTTGTTTAAAAAAGATTATGACTTACTTAAAAATTATACAATATCTATATTTATCATTTGGTGTTTTCTTTTTCTATGATGCTTATGCGAAATATGCCAATAATGAAAATCCATATCTTAGTTTAATAATCGCAGTGGTTGCTGTTGCAATGTTCTTTTTTAGAAGACACCTTTTTAATAAACAGCAAAATAGACGAAAATAACATATGGAAATATCTATAATTGTTATTTGTTTATTGCTTTCTGCTTTTTTTTCAGGAATGGAAATTGCTTATGTTTCTTCTAATAAAGTCTATCTTTCCATTGAGAAAAAACAAAATAATTTCAACTCAAAAACATTATTAAAACTTACGGAAAAGCCTTCGCAATTTATCACTGCAATGCTAATTGGGAACAATGTTGTTTTAGTTATTTATGGAATTTATTCAGGAGATTTACTCATGAATTGGATTGAATCTCTGAGTTTTACCTTTTCCCCATTTGTTAGTTTGTTGTTGCAAACACTACTTTCTACTATTGTTATTTTAATGACAGCAGAATTTTTACCAAAAGTTTTTTTTCAAATTTATGCCAATTCATTTATAAAGTTATTTGCAGTTCCTGCCTATTTTTTTTATGTATTGTTCTTTTACGTATCTAAATTCGTGCTTTGGATTTCTGATTTTATTTTAAAAAAATTCTTCAAAACGGAAGGAGATCAAGTACAAGATTACTTTAGTAAAGTGGAACTTGGAAATTATATAAATGAGCAAATGAGTACTGTTTCTGCAGATCACGAAATAGATTCTGAAATACAAATTTTTCAAAATGCACTGGAATTTGCAGGTTTGAAGGCTAGAGATATAATGACGCCTAGAACAGAGATTGCTGGAGTAGATATTTTAGATCCTGTTTTTGAATTAAAAGAGCTATTTGTTAAAACTGGATATTCAAAAGTATTGGTTTATCAAAATTCTGTAGACGATATATTAGGATATGTACATTCGTTTGATTTGTTCAAAAAACCTAAAACAATAAAGTCAGTGATGATAGCAATAGAATTTGTGCCAGAAACTATATTAATCAAAGATCTATTGGATATTTTAACAAAAAAAAGAAAGAGTGTTGCCGTTATATTAGATGAATATGGTGGAACTTCTGGAATTATTACTGTTGAAGATATTATTGAAGAGCTCTTTGGTGAAATTGAAGACGAGCATGATTTAGACGAAGCACTTATTGATGAAGAAATTGAAAAAGACGTTTATTTATTTTCCGGTAGATTAGATGTAGAGTTTATAAACCAAAAGTATAATTTGAATATTCCAGAATCAGATTCTTATATAACACTTGGTGGTTTCATTGTGGATAGCATTAAAGAAATTCCACAAAATAAAGAAGTAATAAAAATTGACAACTTTGAAATCACTATCCACGTGGCTTCAAATAAAAGAATTGAGTTGGTTAGACTCTCAATTTTGGAAGAAAAAAAGTAAAATAACATAAAATTAATTGAAAATGTAATTTAACTATTTTATTATTGGATAGATAATTGTATTTTCGCCCTTTGAATATAATAAACTTAAATAAAAATGGCAGTTTTATCTAAAATTAGACAACGTTCATTCATCCTAATTGTTATAATAGCATTAGCATTATTTTCATTTGTATTAGCAGATGTTATTAAAGGTGGAGGATTTGGTTCAAGTGCAAATGATATAGGATCAGTAAATGGTACAGATATCACTACACAAGACTTTATGCAAAAAGTAGCGCAAACGGAAAAGCAAGGGCAAGGTATTACTAATACACAAGCAATAAATAGCGTTTGGGAACAAGAAATTCGCAGTGTTTTATTAAACGATGAGTTTGAAAAATTAGGATTAAGAATTGGTCCAGATCAATTATTAAATGTGATAAAATCTGACCCAAGTATTTCTCAAAATCCTCAATTCTTAAATGAAATAGGGCAGTTTGACGAAAACAAGTTTAAAGAATTTGTTAAATCTAAAAGAAACGATCCTAATCCTGCATCTTGGACGCAATGGAAAAACTATGAAAGTAGTTTAGAAAAATATGCAAAAGAGTTAATGTATAACAACATGATTAAAGGTGGTGTTTATGTAACTAAAGCGGAAGGTAAATTTAAATATGAAATAGAATCTAATAAAGTAGATTTTGATTATGTTGCCTTACCTTATTCTAACATTAACGACGATCAAGTTAAAGTTTCTGATGACGAAATAATGGCTTATATTAAAAAATCACCAAGAAAATTTAAATCAGAAACTGCAGCTTCTTTTGATTATGTTTTATTTGAAGAGAAGCCTTCTGTTGAAGACGAGAAAGCAATGGAGACTTCAATTAATAATATTTTACTTGGATCTTTAAAATATAATGAAGAAACTAAGTTAACAGATACTTTGCCAGGATTTAGAAATGTTAAAAATGTAGGTGATTTTGTTAATTCAAATTCAGATATTAAATTTGACTCAATTTATTTGACCAAAAAAGATTTACCTATTGATTTTCAAGAACAATTATTTATATTAGAAGTAGGAGAGGTTTTTGGACCATATCTTTTTAATGGTCACCAACGTGTTTCTAAAATGGTTGCTAAGAAATCAAATGCGTCTGTTAAAGCAAGTCATATTTTGTTAGCTTATGAAGGTGCGCCACAATCAACTGCAACGAGAACAAAAGAAGAAGCTAAAAATTTAGCAAACGATTTACTTGCACAAGCAAAAGCTAATCCTGCAAATTTTGCTGTTTTAGCATCTACAAATACAGACGATCCAGGTTCTAAAAACACTGGAGGTCAATATGATAATATTTCTAAAGGACAAATGGTTCCTACTTTTGATGCTTATATATTTAACAACTCTATAGGTTCTATAGGTGTTGTTGAAACAGATTTTGGTTTTCATGTTATAAAAGTAGATGACAAGTATAGTGGTGTTCTTCTAGGAACAGTGGCTCAGAAAATTGAACCTTCAGAAACTACTATTGATAATGTTTATGTAAAAGCAAGTAAGTTTGAAGCAGAAGCAAATGAAAAAGATTTTGAAGAAGTTGCTAAATCTAATACTTTAATTGTAACAACAATTGCAAGTATTAATGCTTCTGACGAAAATGTTCAGGGTCTTGGTGCACAAAGAGAAATTATTCGTTGGGCTTTAAGCAACGATAATAATGTTGGAGACGTTAAACGTTTTGATGTTCCACAGGGTTATGTAATTGCAAAATTAAAGTCTAAAAATGAAACGGGTTTAATGTCTATTGAAGCTAGTAGAGACATAATTACACCTATTTTAAGAAATGAAAAGAAGGCAGTTCTTATTAGAAAAAAAATGAGTGGTTCTACTCTTGAAGAAGTTGCGAAAGCATCTAATTCAACTGTATCAAACGCTATTGGTGTTTCTTTAGTTAATCCAATTGTTCAAAACTTAGGAAATGAGCCTAAAGTTGTAGGTGCTGCTTTTGGATTAAAAGCAAATACTACATCTAAATTAATTGATGGTGCAAATGGTGTTTACATTGTAAGAACAAAAAGTATTGTTTCTGCACCGGCTGTTGCAAACTATAATTCATACATTGCACAAGAGAAAGCACAAGAGTCTTCTTCTGCACAATCTAGAGCTTATTTAGCTATAAAAGAAAAAGCTACTATTAAAGATAACAGAGCAAGATTTTAATTTTTGCAAAAAAAATAAAAAGAAAGGTCTAACATTTTGTTAGGCCTTTCTTTTTTTAGACTGTTTTTTAGAAATCTATTTGTTAGTATTTGTACCTTTGCAAAATAAAAATAAATAGAATGTCAAAAGAAAGTAAAAAAGGAGTTTATACAGGTCTTATTGAAAAAGATAACGAGGGTAATTTTTTCTGTGGAGAATACCTATTGGATTTTAAGTATACAGTTGCTAGTTTTAAAATTGGGGATGAAGTAAATATCAAAACAATTATTGAAAACCCTAGTGATATATCCCATGACAAATATCCAAAAAAATCAAAACTATTCTTTTTAGCAAATGCTAAAGAGTAATTGTTGAATTTAAAACAAAAAAAAATGATGCAATGGGAACAACTTTTGTCTTTGAAAAGGCAAGGCGATACAAGTAAACGATTGAGAATTGAACAAGACGATACACGTTTGGGCTTTGAAGTTGATTACGATCGAATTGTTTTTTCAGCAGCATTTAGAAGCCTGCAAGATAAAACACAGGTTATCCCATTGTCAAAAACGGAATTTGTACATACTAGATTAACGCATAGTTTAGAAGTGTCGGTTGTAGGGCGCTCTATAGGAAGATTAGTAGGAAAACAAGTTTTAGAAAAAAGACCTTATTTAACGAATATTCATGGTTTCCAAATGAATGATTTTGGTGCTATTGTCGCGGCTGCAGCTTTAGCACATGATATTGGTAATCCACCATTTGGACATTCGGGTGAAAAAGCAATAGGAGAATATTTTACTATTGGAAGTGGAAAAAAATACAAAGACCAATTAGCAGAAAAGGAATGGCAAGACTTAATTGATTTTGAAGGGAATGCTAATGGTTTTTCGGTTTTAACTTCTTCTCGTGAAGGAAATCAAGGTGCACTTCGAATTTCCTATGCTACTTTAGGAGCATTTATGAAATATCCTAAGGAAAGTTTGCCAAAAAAACCAACAAATAAAGTTTGCGATAAAAAATATGGTTTTTTTCAGCAAGACAAAAAGTTTTTTGAGGAAGTTGGAACGGAGTTAGGTTTAATACAAAACAAACCAGGAGAAAATGTTGGTTATGAACGCCATCCATTTGCCTATTTAGTTGAAGCGGCAGACGATATTTGCTACACAATTATTGATTTTGAAGACGGAATCAATTTGGGTTTAATCCAAGAAGAATTTGCATTAGAATATTTAATCAAATTAGTAAAAAATGGAATTGACACTAAAAAATATAACGAACTAACCACAAAAGAAGATAGAATAAGTTATTTGCGCGCATTAGCAATTGGAAGTTTAATTCAAGATGCAGTTAAAATATTTATGGAAAACGAAGACTTAATTCTTTCTGGTGAATTTCCACATGCATTAATGGACAAAAGTGTGTATAAAGCGCAAATGGACGATATTATAAAAATTAGTATTAAGAACGTTTACCAAAGTAGAGAAGTGATTGAAAAGGAAATCATTGGCTATAAAGTCATTAATGTTCTTTTAGACGTTTTTTGCACAGCATCTGAAAACAAAGCATCTGGAAAGTCTTCTAATTACGATAACTTGATTTTAAAGTTATTACCAGAGCGTTACCAACAAAGCAAAGAAGGATTGTACGATAGATTACTGCATATTTGCCATTTTGTTTCTATGCTAACAGATGGAAAGGCATTGCAGTTGTTTAATATAATTCAGGCTAATAGAAACTAAATTTCCAAATAAAGAAATACATTAGACATTACTAAATAGATTGTACTGCATTTAGTATACTTATAACATCAATTCCACAAATTTTTTGCAATTCAGAAACACTACCGTGTTCAATAAAACTATCGGGAATACCTAAATTAACAACTTTAAGAGCATTATTGTTGTTTTTTACATAAGAATTAATTGAACTTCCAAAACCGCCTAAAAGAGCACCATCTTCGATTGTAATTATTTTTGTATGTGTTTTCAGAAGTTTATTTATTGCGTTTTCATCTAAAGGTTTAATAAATGGAAAGTGATAATGCGATATATTTTTATTGTTTTCTAGTTTGTCAATTGCCATTCTAACATTAGTTGCAAGAGTACCAGTAGATAATATAGCTATTTCTGAGCCTTCTTTTAAACATTTGGCTTTGCCAATTTCTATATTTTCAAAGGGTAGTTTCCAGTCTGTAATTTCTCCTCGACCTCTTGGATAACGAATTGCTATTGGATGTTCTAATCCCAAAGAGGCAGTATACATAATATTACGTAACTCTATTGCGTCTTTTGGTGCACAAATAAGTATGTTTGGAATGCAATTCATATACGAAATATCAAAAACGCCATGATGTGTTGCGCCATCTTCTCCTACTAAACCTGCTCTGTCTAAACAAAATATTATGGGTAGGTTTTGTATTGCTACATCATGAATAATTTGGTCGTATGCTCTTTGTAAAAAGGTAGAATAAATATTGCAAAAAACAACCATTCCTTGCGTTGCCATTCCTGCTGCTAAAGTAACAGCATGTTGCTCTGCAATTCCAACATCTAAGGCTCTTTCTGGAAACGCTTCCATCATGTATTTCATAGAACTTCCACTTGGCATAGCAGGAGTAATTCCAACAATTTTTTTATTTTCAGTTGCTAATTCTACTAAGGTCAACCCGAAAACATCTTGAAATTTTGACGGTAGGTTTTCTTCATTTTTTGGGAGAATTTTACCGGTTTTAGCCTCAAATTTACCTGGGGCATGGTATTTTACTTGGTCTTCTTCGGCTAATTGTAATCCTTTTCCTTTGGTAGTAATAATGTGTAAAAATTTTGGTCCTTTTACTAATTTTAAACGTTCTAGTTCTGCAATTATTTTAGGTAAATCGTGGCCGTCAATTGGACCCGAATAATCAAAATTTAATGATTTTATAATGTTATTTTGCTTTGGATTTTTTCCTTCTTTTACTGCGGTTAAATAATTTTTTAAAGCCCCTACACTTGGGTCGATGCCAATTGCGTTATCATTTAAAATTACCAGTAAATTTACATCGGTTACACCAGCATGGTTTAAGCCCTCAAAAGCCATTCCGCTTGCAATAGATGCATCGCCAATTACGGCAATATGTTGTTTGTTAAAATCGCCTTTTAATTTTGAAGCAATTGCCATTCCTAAAGCAGCAGAAATGGAAGTGGAAGAATGGCCAACTCCAAAAGTGTCGTATTCACTTTCACTTCTTTTTGGAAAACCTGAAATTCCGTTTAAAGTTCTGTTGGTTTCAAAAACAGTTCGTCTTTCAGTTAATATTTTATGACCATAAGCTTGATGGCCAACATCCCAGACTAATAAGTCTTCAGGAGTTTTAAAAACATAATGTAAAGCAATAGTTAATTCTACAACACCCAGACTTGCTCCCAAATGACCTTCTCGTTTTGAAACAACTTCGATAATAAAATTCCTCAACTCTTGAGCCAGTTGCGGTAATTGATTTTCAGATAGTTTTCTTAAATCGGTTGGGTTGTGTATTTGAGAAAGTAAATTTTCCTTCATGTAACAAAAGTACTAATTGGAAGTTGTATTTTTGTATTTATGGAAAATATTTTTACAGATGATTTTTTTATGAAAAAAGCTTTACAAGAAGCAGAAGCAGCTTTCAAAAAAGGCGAAGTTCCTGTGGGAGCGGTCATTGTTGTAGATAATAAGGTAATAGCCAGAACACATAATTTAACAGAAATGTTAAACGATGTAACTGCTCATGCAGAAATGCAAGCAATAACAAGTGCGGCAAACTTTATTGGCGGTAAATATTTAAAAAACTGCACGCTTTATGTTACTTTGGAACCTTGTCAAATGTGTGCTGGAGCATTATATTGGAGTCAAATTTCAAAAATTGTATTTGGAGCTTCAGATGAAAATAGAGGTTTTTTAAAAATGGGCACTCAATTACATCCGAAAACAGAAGTTGTTGGTGGTGTTTTAGAAGAGGAATGCTCCTTACTTATGACTACTTTTTTTAAAAGTAGAAGATAGTCTTGTAAGTAAAACTTTAAATATTTTTTATGTCATTGACAAATAATAAAATTTTACGATTTTATTTTTTATCAGACATTAATGAAAAACAATAAAACAATCTTTTCTAGTCAATACGCTTGATTTGCAATCGTAAAGTAATTTTTTCAATATTTAAATACAACTATTTCATTTAGGGATGCTATGGATTTAGAATCGGCTGCAAAAATTATTAAAGCTACTCAGGTGCTAAAAATTTAAAAATAAAATTTGATAAAGAAGTTTCTAATCCTAGGGAATATAAATTTGCTTTAGATAGCATTCAACGTCAAGAAGAAGACACTAATATCACTATTTTATGAGAAGGTTTGGCAATTGATATTGACCTAACAGGAAGTGTGGAATTTAAAACTCCTGCAAACAATAATTTCAAAATACTTTTCGCTAAAATTCGCGATAATAGAACACGGTTTTATTTTGGACTCCGAGCTAACGAATCCAGAATATTCAACGTTTTTTTAAATGCAACTTGCTCGTAAAATGATTATTTTCAAGACATTCAATGTGAAGCTATGCATCATAATTATATAGTAAGAATAAAAGTACAAGAGGTAAAAATTGCAAAGAATTATTTTCAATACCTAGCAAGTATTAAAAATTTGTTAGGCCTATCTAAAAGATATTTTAAAACAAAAAAATTTGTAAAGGATTAGTTAAAAAACCAGTTAGGTCTAACATAAAACAGGAACAATAAAGCACATTATAAAACCGGTTTGCTTTTATAGTATCGATTAAATTAACGTTTGTAATGAAAAAAGATAATATTTTTTAAACTTTTATGCCTAATTTCGCATAAATTTATAACAATTAGTAAAAGGTTTGTGAAAAATGTTTAAAAAAATTTTTGTTTCTTTTGTTTTGCTTAATTTTTCTTTGTCTTTTGGTCAAAATACAGAATCAAAATACAAAAAAATTTACGATAAATTTTTAAAAGTTCAGTTTTCAAATCCAGATCTGTCTAAAAGATATTTAGATTCTATTTTAGTGCTTCCAAATATTTCAGACAGTATAATTTCAAAAACGTATAACGATGTTGGAATTTATCATGCTGTAACTTCAGATTACGATAGGTCTATTCAATATTTTAAGAAAGCATATAATTTTGACAATAAAATTTCAAAATTAACTAAAGCTAATATCTTATGTAATATAGGTAATGTTCAAAAGCTACAGGGAAAAAACGATGTTGCTTTACAAAATTACAATAAAGCTAAATCGTTATATACTTTGTTAAAAGATGAAAAAAATATACTCAAAGTAGAATCGGAGATTGGTTCTGTTTATTATAATAATTTAAATTTTAATAAAGCATTAGAAGTTGCAACAAAATTAATACCTAGACTAGAGGCTTTTGGCGATGAAAAATTACTAAATATTCAATTGTTGCGTTTAGCTAACATACAATTCTATGTTGGGAATTTTAAAGCGGCAATAATTAATTATACCAAAACACTAGATTACTTTAGTAAAGATATAGATAACAATAAACAAAATAAATTTGTTGCTCTAATGAATATTGGCGAATGTTATAGTTTTTTGAAAGACGCTAAGGCTATTGATTTTTTAAATAAAGCTTTAATTGGTTTTCAATCAATTAATGATTTGCAAAATGAAAATCATTGTAAAGCTCGATTAGGTAAATATTATTTCAACAAGCAAGAATATACTATCGCATTACCGTATTTAAAAGAAGCTTATGAAATAATGATTGTAAATTTCCCTAATAATGTCTATGCAACTTATGCCTATTACCTGCAAAATTTAATAAAGTTAAATCGTTTGGAGGAAGTTAAAGTGGTTTTAGATAGTAATAAAACACTACTAGTTGACGATGCAAATTTAGAAGAAAAAATATTTATGTTGCAATCTTATGCGGTTGCTTACAATAAGTTGAAGAATAAACATTTAGAATTAGAAACTTTAAGAGCCTTAGAAACTTTATATAAAGTTAGAGAAAAAGAAAACACATTTGAAGAGCTCCAAAAAAAGTTAAACTTATATAATATAAAAGATCAAGTAATTAAAAATAAAAATTTAAAACTTCAAAATAAAAATTTAAAACTTCAAAATTGGATCATACTTATTTCTGTTTTTTTATTAATTATTGTAGTTCTCTATTTTGTAGATAAATTTAGAAAGAAAAATAAAATCCAAAAGCTTAATTTTTTACAATTACAACAAGAAAAAGAAATACAAGAAAAAAGCAACGAACTTAAAGCAATCCAGTTTCAATTAGAGTTAGAAGTAAAACAAACTAAAGAAAGAGAATTGACCGCTTTGCAATTAAAAATGTTTCAAATAAAAGATAAAGTAATTGCTTTTTTAAATTCTAACGATTTAAAGTTAGATAGCAAAGTAAAAGACATTATTTTTAAAGAAGTAGTGGGTTGTTTTGAAAACGAAGATTATTGGGGAGAATTTCAGTTAAAATTCACAAAAGTACATCCAGATTTTACTATAAACATTAAAAATAAAATTCCTAAATTAACTAAAAAAGACATTGACTTTTTAATGTTAGTCATGTTAAATTTAAGTAATAAAGAAATAGCAAATTTAATTAATATAACACATGAAAGTGTCCTTACTAAAAAATATCTTTTAAGAAAAAAAATGAATATATCTAATGATGTAGAAATACTTGCGTTTTTAAAAAACATTTAATTTTTTATTAATAACTGCTCTTCAATCTATTTTTCCTTATTGGTTCCAAAAGAGTTAAAACAATATGATTTAGGGTATTTAATTCCTAAAAAATATTTTAGAGATGCATTACAAAAATTAATTCACAGTAATTAGTGAAATTCAAGCCCAATTTTCAACCTTGAATACTCTAAGTTTATCTATTAAAACCCGCTTGTATTAGAGCTTCAATTTGGTGTATTTGTGCAACTGTTAATTGTTTATATTTTTTCATGGAAGACAAATTTAGACTTTAGACCTGAAACACTTGGGGGATAACTCCAAGTGTTTTTAATTTATCTGCTGCATTATTGCTCAAACTTACATTTTATTCAACTTGCTATTTTTAAATTAAAGTACTTTTTTATTGCGCAAAAAGCACTTTAATTAATGTTGTTAAAACGCTATTTAGAAAGTTTTTTTTAACTTTTAAAAAAAAAGAGGTGGTAATTTTAATTCTACTTTTGATATAATACACATCCTTTTACAACCATAAATCGTATGATTTAACTAATTTAAATGTTAAAAATACACGGTTTCAAAATCTAAACAATAGAAATTTAATGTTTATTTCATAGATAATAGTTAAAAAGTATAGATAAAGTATAGAAAAGTTTGCCAACAAGGTATATATGCTATCAACATGTTAATTTTTTTTTTATTTTTGTTAAAGTGTTCTTAAATACCCCCAATACTATGAAAAAAATAAAACTACTTTCAATTTGCCTTTTATTGGCTAGTTCTTTTGTTGAGGCTCAAAATCTAACAATTTCCTCATCAGGGGAAACCGGCACTTCTGGAACCAACTGGAGCACATCTGGCAGCAACCCTGTAACAATCACGGCAACAAACACCGCTAATATTAATCCTTCTGTTATTGAAAACTATTTAAATGCAGGGAATAACTTAAATTTAGTAGTCAACTCTGGCGATATTATCATTCAAAGTAAAATTGAAATAAATGCTTCTGCGAGAAATCTAAAGCTAGGTTTTTACAATAAAAGCAAAGGATTTATTAATTTAACACCTGAGGGAAATATTTTGGTTTCTAAAGGTAATTTGGATGTTCTATTGCAAACTAAAGGAAACATTACTATTGCAGAAAATGCAAAAATTTCAACCAACGGTGGAACAATTCGCCTGCAAGCTATAGAGGAAACGGGACGTTTAAAAAGAACTGCCATTAGCGAAATAGCGTTGATGGGAACTATAAACGCTTCGAGTGACACCAAAGGTGGAAAAATCTTTATTGAAAGTGATGCAATACAATTGCACTCTTCCGCTAGAGTTTTTGCGAAAGGAAAACGCGGTGGCGGAACTATTTTAATTGGTGGCGACTGGCAAGGTGGTTCTGTAGCTGAAAAGCGAGAAACAGAAACCATGCAACAAGCTATTACGGTAACAATGGATAAAGGCGCTATCATAGATGCGAGTGCTACTGAAAACGGGAATGGCGGAAAAGTGGTATTGTGGAGTAATCTCGACCATCCGGCATCTTATACGCAGGCACAAGGGCAATTGTTAGCTATGGGTAGAGGAAATAGCGGCAAAGGCGGAATGATTGAAACTTCTGGTGGTGGCATTAATTTTGATGGTGTTTCTGTGAGTTCAATTGCCGCAAACGGAACAGCTGGAGAATGGCTGATAGATCCGCACAACTTGTATTTCAACACTTCAGATTTAAATAATATTGCTATTAATTTAGCTAGTAATAACATTACTATTACTACTTCCACCAACACTAATACAGGAGCGGGTGCTAGCAACAATATTTATGGCAGAGGGCATATTGTTTTTAGAGATCATTTGACCTACACAGGTAGCAATGCAAGAACTTTAACCTTTACCGCAAATGAAGATATATGGCTCAACGGAAAGATTACAGCTACTAGTGGCCCACTATCCTTAAATTTTAACGCAGGAAATAGAGTCTTGTTTGATGATGAAATAGCTACAAATGGTGGTGCAGTTACTTTTAATAATAATGCTAAGGTGCATTTTCAAAATACGGGCGGCATACAAAATTTAAACACTAATGGGGGT
>Ga0136559_1000164_pt1 | contig 22303 bp, 28 predicted proteins | sample AntRauMeHopE1496_FD_104633 | JGI IMG/M metagenome (GOLD analysis project Ga0136559, IMG submission 104633) | Saline lake microbial communities from Rauer Islands, Antarctica - Metagenome Hop E1 #496 | ecosystem: Environmental > Aquatic > Non-marine Saline and Alkaline > Saline | place... | reverse complement strand
GCCGATACCCGCGCGCGATACGACGCGGGGGAGATTGACGCACAGGGTGCTGAACGCCCGCAGCGACAGTATTACCGTGATTTCACCGATACGCCCGATGACCGCTATCAGCAACGGCGCGGGTTCGGACAGAATGTCGATCCATCGGATATATTCGCCGAGATTCTGCGCAACCGGGCCCGCGCATCCGGTGGCGGTGACTATGGCGGAAGCGAATTTGGTGGTGGCTATGCAGCGGCAGGCCCCGACGCGCGCTATACGCTTGAGGTGCCGTTTCTGGACGCCGCGCGCGGGACCGAGACGCGCATCACCCTGCCGGACGGTCAAAGCCTTGCGGTCAAGATCCCGCAGGGCCTTGAGGATGGTCAGACCCTGCGGCTGCGCGGCAAGGGCGCGCCCGGTTATGGTGGCGGGCCTGCGGGCGACGCACTTGTCACCGTCATGGTGCGCGCGCACGCTGTTTTCCGGCGTGCGGGTGACGATATCCTGCTGACGCTGCCCATCACCTTTGACGAGGCCATTCTGGGCGGCAAGGTGACGGTACCCACAATCGATGGCCCCGTCGGCCTGACGATCCCGCCGGGGGCAAGTTCAGGCAGGATCATGCGCCTGCGCGGGCGTGGTGTGGCGCGCGCTGGGCGCAAGATCAGGGGCGACCAGATGGTCGAATTGAAGATTGTCGTCCCGAAGGAAACGGACCCCGCCCTGCGCGATTTCCTGACCGAGTGGCGCAAGACACATGCCGCTGACCCGCGCGCCGATCTGATGAAGGGAGCCGCAACATGACCGATCGCTTCACCGAAGACGATGTCATCACCGCCGTGACGCGGCTGACCCGCAGCCAGCTTATCCGGTTCGTGGAGGTCGATCTGGTCCGACCGCAGCGCGCGGACGCCGGATATGTCTTTCGCCGTATCGACATCGCCCGGCTGGAGCTGTTGTGCGACCTGTCCGAAGATATGGAACTGGACGAGGCGGCCATGGGCATCGTGATCTCGCTTATCGATCAGTTGCACGCCGCACGGCAGGACATGGCAACCATGGCGCGCGCCATCGACGCCCTGCCAGATGACCTGCGCAGCCGCATCGGCACCGCGATGAAACAGACCTGATCAGGCCGCGATGTGCGTGTGTGGGTGCCAGATCGCGGCGTTGCGGAAGGTGGTGGGGTCTGAGGCATGTCAGATGAACAAGTGAAGATCGGTTTGGGAATGCCGATATCGCTGACAGTGTGCTTCGCTGGAACAGGCGTTCATGCAGATCGCGTAGGCGACGACCTTCAAAGGTTGCTTCAGGCCTATTGACTGCTTGCCATCCTTTCATCACCCCCCTATAGCGGCCACTCATACACCGCACTCCATCAGAATCACGGTGACCCTGCGACCGATGCACGGGGCCGTCTGATGATGTTGAAAGGAAGACCTACATGGCGAATACCGCCCCAGACCTGCGTGAAAAGACGCCTGATCAGCTTCGCGATCAGCTTGTCAGCCTCAAGAAAGAGGCCTTCAACCTTCGCTTCCAGCAGGCCACTGGCCAGATGGAAAACACCGCCCGCATGCGTCAGGTTCGCCGTGACGCCGCGCGTGTTCTGACAATTCTGAACCAGAAGGCGGCCGCTGCCGCCACTTCGGAGGCCTGAGCCCATGCCCAAACGCATCCTGACAGGCACCGTGACATCTGACGCCAACATGCAGACCGTGACCGTTTCCGTGGAACGCCGCTTCAAGCACCCCGTCCTGCAAAAGACGATCCGCAAGTCCAAGAAATACCGGGCGCATGACCCGGAAAATACCTTCAAGGTGGGTGACGCCGTCCGCATTCAGGAATGCGCGCCCATTTCCAAGACGAAACGCTGGGAGGTGATGGCCTCTTAAGGCTTTCACACCCGGTTTTATCGAAACCCTGGGGCAGGAACGTCCCCAAAGGTCGGGAGAAACCAAATGATCCAGATGCAGACCAATCTGGATGTAGCTGACAACTCTGGCGCTCGCCGGGTTCAGTGCATCAAGGTTCTCGGCGGTTCGCACCGTCGTTATGCGTCCGTGGGTGACATCATCGTGGTGTCGGTCAAGGAGGCCATTCCGCGTGGTCGCGTGAAGAAAGGTGATGTCCGCAAGGCCGTCGTCGTGCGCACCGCCAAGGAAGTCCGCCGCGAGGATGGCACCGCCATCCGCTTTGACCGCAACGCCGCGGTCATCCTCAACAACAACAACGAGCCATTGGGCACCCGTATCTTTGGGCCGGTGGTGCGTGAGCTGCGCGCGAAGAACTTCATGAAGATCATCTCGCTTGCGCCGGAGGTGCTGTGACATGGCCGCTAAGTTGAAAACGGGCGACAAGGTCGTCGTGTTGGCCGGCAAGGACAAGGGCAAGCAGGGCGAGATCGCTTCTGTGAACCCCACTGCCGGCAAGGCCATCGTGGAGGGCGTGAATGTCGCCATCCGCCACACCAAGCAGAGCCAGTCGAACCAGGGTGGCCGCATTCCGCAAGCGATGCCGATCAACCTGTCGAACCTTGCGATGTTGGACGCCAACGGCAAGGCCACCCGCGTCGGCTTCAAGATCGAAGACGGCAAGAAGGTGCGCGTCGCCAAGACCACGGGGGACGTGATCTGATGCTTGACACAGCAACATATATTCCGCGCCTGAAGGGCATTTATCGTGAGACCATCAAGGCCGCGATGAAAGAGGAATTCGGCTATACCAACGACATGCAGATCCCGCGTCTGGACAAGATCGTCCTGAACATCGGCTGCGGTGCCGAGGCCGTGCGCGACAGCAAGAAAGCCAAGTCGGCCCAGGAAGACCTGACCGCGATCGCGGGCCAAAAGGCCGTCGTGACCAAGGCCAAGAAATCCATCGCCGGTTTCCGCGTCCGCGAGGAAATGCCGCTTGGCACCAAGGTGACGCTGCGCGGCGACCGCATGTATGAATTCCTTGACCGTCTGGTCACGGTTGCCATGCCCCGCATCCGCGACTTTCGCGGCGTAAACGGCAAGTCGTTCGATGGCCGTGGCAACTATGCCATGGGCATGAAGGAACACATCGTCTTTCCCGAGATCAACTTCGACAAGGTCGATGAGGTCTGGGGTATGGACATTGTCATTACCACCACCGCGAAAACCGACGCGGAAGCGAAGGCGCTGTTGAAGCTTTTCAACATGCCCTTCAACTCGTGAACCGCGGGAGGAGATAGAACATGGCAAAGAAATCGATGATTGAGCGCCAGAAAAAGCGCGAAGCCCTGGTGAAGCAGTATGCAACCAAGCGCGTCGCCCTGAAATCCATCGCCCGCGACGAAAGCCGCCCGATGGACGAGCGTTTCAAGGCCCAGCTGAAGCTGGCCAAACTGCCCCGCAACAGCTCGGCCACCCGGCTGAACAATCGTTGCCAGCTGACCGGGCGCCCGCGGGCGTATTACCGCAAGCTGAAAATGTCGCGCATCATGCTGCGGGAACTGGCCTCGATTGGTCAGATCCCCGGCATGGTCAAGTCAAGCTGGTAAGGAGGTTTTGGAATGAACGATCCTATCGGTGATATGCTGACCCGCATCCGCAACGGTCAGATGCGTGGCAAGTCCATGGTGATGACGCCGGGTTCCAAGGTCCGTGCCTGGGTTCTGGACGTGCTGACCGCAGAGGGCTATATCCGCGGCTACGAAAAGACCACGGATGTCAACGGCCACGCGGCCTTTGAAATCAGCCTGAAGTACTATGAAGGCACCCCCGTGATCCGCGAAATCAAGCGCGTATCGAAACCCGGCCGTCGTGTTTACATGAGCGTGCAGGACATTCCGCAGGTCCGTCAGGGTCTGGGCGTTTCAATCGTATCCACCTCAAAGGGTGTGATGTCCGATATGAATGCGCGCCAGGCCAATGTCGGCGGCGAAGTGCTCTGCACGGTATTCTAGGGAGTTTGGCGAATGTCTCGTATTGGTAAAAGACCGGTCGAGCTGCCCGGTGGCGTCAGCGCCTCTGTGTCCGGCCAGACCATCGAAGTGAAGGGGCCGAAAGGCACCCGCAACTTCACCGCAACCGACGATGTGACCATTGAGGTGATGGATAATTCCGTGACGGTGACGCCGCGCGGCAAGTCCAAGCGTGCGCGCCAGCAATGGGGCATGTCACGCTCCATGGTTGCCAATCTGGTGACCGGTGTGTCAACGGGTTTCAAGAAAGAGCTTGAGATCCAAGGCGTGGGTTATCGTGCCACGATGGTGGGCACGAACCTGAAACTGGCCTTGGGCTACAGCCACGATGTCGACTTCATCGTTCCTGACGGTGTGACCGTCACGGCACCGAAGCAGACAGAAGTGATTGTGGAAGGCATCGATGAGCAGCTGGTGGGGCAGGTCGCGGCGAATATCCGCGAATGGCGCACCCCTGAGCCCTATAAGGGTAAAGGCATCCGCTATAAGGGTGAGTATATCTTCCGCAAGGAAGGCAAGAAGAAGTAAGGGCGACGGATATGGCAAACAGCAAACGAGATCTGTTTCAGAAACGCCGCCTGCGCGTTCGGAACAAACTGCGGGCAATGGCAGATGGGCGTCCGCGCCTGTCGGTTCATCGCTCGAACAAGAACATCAGCGTGCAGCTGATCGACGACGCCAATGGCGTGACGCTGGCTGCGGCCTCGTCGCTCGAAAGCGGTCTGGGTGTGGTCGGCAAGAACAATGTGGAAGCCGCCGTCAAGGTGGGTGCTGCAATTGCCGAGCGTGCCAAGAAGGCCGGTGTTGAGGCCTGCTATTTCGACCGGGGCGGTTTCCTGTTCCACGGTGGTGTCAAGGCATTGGCCGATGCGGCCCGCGAAGGCGGTCTGAAGTTCTGATGGGCGGATCGGGTGCAAGCCCGGTCTGCCAGACACTGCGTAGACCGGGGTCAAGCCCGGTTTGCCGATGGTCGGGGGCGATTTACGCGTCACCGCGACTGATATAACCGACGCTCGAAGCGCGTCACCGACAGAAGGAATTGCCTTCATGGCAGAACGTAACGACCGCCGGGGTGGCCGCCGCCAAGAGCGTGAAGAAACCCCTGAATTCGCCGACCGACTGGTCGCAATCAACCGCGTGTCCAAGACCGTCAAGGGCGGCAAGCGCTTCGGTTTCGCAGCCCTCGTGGTTGTGGGCGATCAGCGTGGGCGCGTCGGTTTCGGCAAGGGCAAGGCCAAGGAAGTGCCCGAGGCGATCCGCAAGGCGACAGAACAGGCCAAGCGTCAGCTGATCCGCGTGCCGCTCAAGGAAGGGCGCACGTTGCACCACGACATTCTGGGCCGTCACGGTGCCGGCAAGGTCGTGATGCGCACCGCCCCGGAAGGTACCGGGATCATCGCGGGTGGCCCGATGCGCGCCGTGTTCGAGATGCTGGGCATCAAGGATGTGGTGTCGAAATCGACCGGCTCCCAGAACCCCTATAACATGATCCGCGCCACGCTGGACGGGCTCCGCAAGGAAAGCTCGCCCCGCCAGGTCGCTTCGCGCCGTGGCAAGAAAGTCGCCGACATCCTGCCCAAGCGGGATGATGCGTCAGCTGACGCCGTGGCTGAGGAGGCCTGATCAACATGGCAAAAACAATCGTCGTCAAGCAGATCGGCTCCCCGATCCGCCGCCCGCAGGTTCAGCGCGCAACGCTGATCGGCCTGGGCCTGAACAAGATGCACAAGACCCGTGAACTGGAAGATACGCCTTCGGTTCGCGGCATGATAAACAAGATCCCGCATCTTGTCGAAATCGTGGAAGAGCGCGAGTAAGATATTTTTCGCGGGTGGGCCGATGGCCTGCCCGCATACCTTTCGTGAAACGCCGAGTTTGCCCGCTTCCGTCGCTGGAGGGCAGTTCCGGCAAAGGAGAAGCGACAATGAAACTGCATGAACTTTCCGACAATCCCGGTGCCACCAAAAAGCGCAAGCGCGTCGGTCGCGGTCCGGGTTCGGGCACCGGCAAGATGGGTGGCCGCGGTATCAAGGGCCAGAATTCCCGCTCGGGCGTTGCGATCAACGCCTATGAGGGTGGCCAGATGCCCCTTTATCAGCGTCTGCCCAAGCGTGGCTTCAACAAGCCGAACCGCAAATCCTTTGCCGTCGTCAACCTGGGTCTGATCCAGAAATTCGTCGATGAGGGCAAGCTGGACGCCAAGGCCGCCATCACCGAGGATGCTCTGGTCGCATCGGGTCTGGTGCGCCGCAAGCTGGACGGTGTGCGCGTTCTGGCAAAGGGCGATGTGTCGGCCAAGCTGAACATCACTGTGACCGGTGCGTCGAAATCGGCCGTTGAAGCAGTCGAGAAAGCTGGCGGTTCGCTGACTGTCGCATCGGCACCTGCGGCGGAATAACCCGCGCTGATCCGGCCTTGTGACCGGATCGGTTCTTGTGGGCGGCCCCGGTGCCGCCTACATCTTACCTACGGTTTACCGCGCCGCAGGCCCATGCAGGGCATTTGTGGCGCGACTTGCATATGAGGGTCAGCATGGCATCAGCAGCAGAGCAAATGGCTGCGAACATGAGCTGGAAGGCGTTTGGCAAAGCCACTGAGCTACGCCAGCGCATCCTGTTCACCTTGGGTCTTCTGATCATCTATCGGATCGGCACCTATATCCCCGTGCCGGGGATCGACGGGGTCGAGCTTCGCAATTTCTTTGAACAGGCATCCGCCGGTCTGGGTGGCGTTCTCAACATGTTCACGGGCGGCGCATTGTCCCGTATGGGCGTGTTCGCGCTTGGCATCATGCCCTATATCTCGGCCTCGATTATCGTGCAGCTGATGGCGGCGATGGTCCCGCAGATGGAAACCCTCAAGAAAGAGGGAGAGGCTGGCCGCAAGAAGCTGAACCAATATACCCGCTATGGCACGGTCGTCTTGGCGACGTTCCAGGCCTATGGTCTGGCTGTCAGCATGGAATCGGGCGGTCTTGCGTCCGATCCGGGCTGGTTCTTTCGCGCGGCCTGCGTGATCACGCTTGTGGGCGGCACCATGTTCCTGATGTGGCTGGGTGAACAGATCACGCAGCGCGGCATCGGCAACGGTATCTCGCTGATCATCTTCGTCGGCATCATCGCCGAAATTCCCGCCGCCCTGGCGCAGTTCTTTGAGGTCGGTCGCGAATCGATGAGCGCGGGCACCGTTTTGGGCGTGATCGCAATGCTGATCGCCACGCTGTTCTTCGTGGTCTTCATGGAACGCAGCCTGCGCAAGATCCATATCCAGTATCCGCGCCGCCAGGTGGGGATGAAGGTCTATGACGGCGGCGCCAGCCACCTGCCGATCAAGGTGAACCCCGCAGGCGTGATCCCCGCGATCTTTGCATCATCACTTCTGCTGCTTCCCACGACATTGACCACCTTTTCGGGTGGGGATGCCGCAGGCCCGGTGATGGGCTGGATTCAAGCGAACTTCGGTCCGGGTCAGCCGCTTTACCTGCTGTTCTTTGCCGCGATGATCATCTTCTTCACATATTTCTACACCCTCAACGTGTCGTTCAAGACCGATGACGTGGCCGATAACCTGAAAAGCCAGAACGGGTTCATTCCTGGTATCCGTCCGGGTCAGCGCACGTCGGAATATCTGGAATATGTGGTGAACCGCATTCTGGTTCTGGGTGCGGGCTATCTTGCACTGGTTTGCCTTCTGCCCGAGATCGTGCGGACGAACCTGTCAATCACGGCCTATTTCGGTGGTACGTCGATCCTGATCATCGTGTCGGTCGGGATGGATACCGTGCAGCAGATCCAATCGCATCTGTTGGCGCATCAGTACGAGGGTCTGATCGAGAAATCGCAGTTGCGCGGACGGAAGGGCGGCAAGACCGCCAAGCCGCGCAAAGGGCCATCGCGCCGATGAACATCATGCTGCTCGGGCCGCCCGGTGCCGGAAAAGGAACGCAGGCCCGCAATCTGGTCGCGGATCGCGGGATGGTGCAACTGTCCACCGGCGACATGCTGCGCGACGCGCAATCCAGCGGGACGGATTTTGGCAACCGGGTCGCTGCCGTGATGGCGCGCGGCGAACTGGTCACGGATGATATCGTCATCGGCCTGATCCGCGAAAAGCTGGAAAGCCCTGCACAGGGTGGTTTCATATTCGATGGCTTCCCGCGCACCCTTGCACAGGCGGACGCCTTGGGCGATCTGTTGGCCTATCTGGGTCAATCGCTCGACCATGTGATCGAAATGCGGGTCAATGACGATGCGCTTGTCGCGCGCATCACCGCGCGATCCACCTGCGCCAGTTGCGGCGAGGTTTACAATGATCTCACCAAGCCGATCCCGGCCGATGGGCATTGTGCCACCTGCGGCGGCACCGAATTTCTCCGCAGGGCCGACGACAATGAAGACAGCCTGCGCACCCGTCTGATGGCATATTACAAACAGACCTCGCCATTGGTGGGTTATTACCACGCCAAGGGGCTGTTGCGCCACGTTGATGGTCTGGATGAGATCGACGCTGTCGCCGCTGAAATCGCCGCCGTTCTAGGTTAGGGTGCAGGCCGTCGGAAATCTCTTGACAACGGGGGCTGCGGACCTTGACGGCACCATCAAAACGCCCTAACTGCGGGCTTCCCTTCAGGGAATCGTAAGGAATAGTGGGATTCGCAATATCCCGCCCACCTTGATCATAAATGACAGGGTCATTGGTCGTTCGTGCCGTGACGCCGTTGTGAAAAAAGGTTCTGGAATGACGGAACCGCAACGAAAAGGAAGACATACGTGGCACGTATCTCTGGGGTCAACATCCCCACTGTCAAGCGCGTTCCAATCGCGCTCACCTACATCACCGGTATCGGACCCACCTCCGCCAAGGCAATCTGCGATGCTGTCGGCATTGATCAGGCCCGTCGGATCAATGACCTGTCGGATGCCGAAGTTCTGCAACTTCGTGAACATATCGATGCGAATTACATGGTCGAGGGCGACCTGCGCCGCGACACACAGATGAACATCAAACGCTTGATGGATCTGGGTTGCTATCGCGGTCTGCGTCATCGTCGGAACCTGCCCGTTCGCGGTCAGCGCACACACACTAACGCACGCACGCGCAAGGGCCCCGCAAAGGCCATTGCCGGCAAAAAGAAATAAGGGAGGGCTGGATCAATGGCACGCGATCGTCGTCCCGCAAAGAAAAAGGTATCGAAGAACATCGCCGCAGGTGTGGCGCATGTGAACTCGTCCTTCAACAACACCAAGATCCTGATCTCCGACGTGCAGGGCAACGCCATTGCATGGTCGTCCTCGGGCACCATGGGTTTCAAGGGCAGCCGCAAGTCGACCCCCTATGCCGCCCAGATGGCCGCAGAGGATGCCGCCCGGAAGGCGCAGGACCATGGCGTGAAAACGCTTGAGGTCGAAGTGCAGGGTCCGGGTTCGGGCCGTGAAAGCGCGCTTCGCGCCCTTGCCGCTGCCGGTCTTCAGATCACGGGTATTCGTGACGTGACGCCGATGGCGCATAACGGGTGCCGTCCGCCCAAGCGCCGCCGCGTCTGAGTTAATTGTTTAAGCGGCGTGCTGTGCGGGTTTATCTGCGCAGCGCGTCGCACTTATTTTTGATCCTCGAGCGTTTCCGTCCTTGGATCGGTCGGAAACAGGAATGGAGGCGACACTATGATCCATAAGAATTGGCAAGAACTGATCAAGCCGACGCAGCTGGTTGTCCAGCCGGGTTCCGACCCGATGCGCAAGGCCACCGTCGTGGCCGAACCGCTGGAGCGCGGCTTTGGCCTGACCCTGGGCAACGCATTGCGCCGGGTTCTGCTGTCGTCCCTTCAGGGCGCGGCCATCACCAGCGTCCAGATCGATGGCGTGCTGCATGAATTTTCCAGCGTTCCCGGTGTGCGTGAAGACGTTACCGATATCGTCCTGAATCTCAAGGGTGTTGCCCTGCGGATGGAAGTCGATGGCCCCAAGCGGGTTTCGATTTCCGCCAAGGGCCCCAAGGTCGTGACGGCTGGCGATATTTCGGAAAGCGCAGGCATCGAGATCCTGAACCGCGATCACGTCATCTGTCACCTTGATGAGGGTGCCGATCTTTACATGGAATTGACGGTCAACACCGGCAAGGGCTATGTCGCGGCCGACAAGAACCGCCCCGAGGATGCGCCCATCGGCCTGATGCCGATCGATGCGATATATTCGCCGGTCAAGAAGGTCAGCTATGACGTGCAACCGACCCGTGAGGGGCAGGTGCTGGATTATGACAAGCTGACGCTGAAGCTGGAGACTGATGGCTCTGTCACGCCGGATGATGCCGTGGCCTATGCCGCGCGCATTCTGCAGGATCAACTGTCCACTTTCGTCAACTTCGACGAGCCCGAAAGCGCCACGCGCCATGACGACGACGATGATCTGGAATTCAACCCGCTTCTGCTGAAGAAGGTTGATGAACTGGAACTGTCGGTCCGTTCGGCCAACTGCCTCAAGAACGACAATATCGTCTATATCGGTGATCTGATCCAGAAAACCGAAGCGGAGATGTTGCGCACCCCGAACTTCGGCCGCAAATCCCTGAACGAGATCAAGGAAGTGCTGTCGGGCATGGGTCTGCACCTTGGCATGGATATCATCGACTGGCCGCCAGATAATATCGAGGATCTGGCCAAGAAGTACGAAGACAACTTTTGATGTGGTCCGGGCGTGACGTCCGGTCTATGGCTTCGCAATGGGATAATCGGGCTTTTGTCCGGTTATCCTGATCACGACTGGGCAGACAGCCCCAAGGAGAGGGCCCCGCAAACGCATGGGGCCCCGGACAAAGTAAAAACGCCTGTAGAGGGCACCTAATTGGAGAATGACAATGCGTCACGCACGGGGCTATCGCCGCCTGAACCGCACCCATGAACACCGCAAGGCGATGTTCGCAAACATGGCCGGTTCGCTCATCGAACATGAGCAGATCAAGACAACCGTTCCCAAGGCCAAGGAATTGCGCCCGATCATCGAAAAGCTGATCACGCTGGCCAAGCGGGGCGACCTGCACGCACGCCGTCAGGCGGCATCGCAGCTCAAGCAGGATGCTTATGTTGCCAAGCTGTTCGAGGTGCTGGGCCCCCGCTATGCCGAACGTCAGGGCGGCTATGTCCGCGTTCTGAAGGCCGGGTTCCGTTACGGCGACATGGCGCCCATGGCGATCATCGAATTTGTCGAGCGTGACGTCGATGCCAAAGGCGCCGGCGACCGTGCCCGCGTCGAGGCTGAAGAAGCCGCAGCAGACTGATCTTTTCGGGGCAGTATTGTCATCGGAACACCATGGCCCTCGCCTTGCGGCGGGGGCTTTTCTGTATGTCGTCTGCGGATCAACAGTCCCCTGCTTCATCAGATGATTGCTATTCCCGTTCCACGACCCTCCGGCAGAAACAGCTGCACCAGCGCGATTGTGGTTGACCGGGAATCAATCAGACTGTCTAAAAAGACATGTCTTTTTGTTGGTAAAAATGTCCAAAGCACCCGTCCTTGATCTTTTGATGCATGAGATGTCGCTCGCTGCCCCAACGGGCTATGCGATTGGTTTGCATATTCGCTATGTCTCGCCGCTGATCATGGTGAATACCTATCCCGATGGTTGGCAGGAGGTGTATACCGCCAAGGTCTATGGCCTGCGCGACCCTGCACTTGCTTGGGGGTTGAGCCATACCGGCTTTCGCCGCTGGAGCGAGATTGGCCTGCCCGATCCGTTTGGCATCCTGACGGAGGCTGCCGAATACAGCATGAATTACGGCATGATCGCCTCCATCGGGCCGATATCATCGCGGACGATAGCCGGTGCCACTCGGTCTGACCGCGAGTTCACCGAAGCCGAGATGGAACATATTCATAGGTTGGTGCAGCGTATGCACAACTTGTCCGAGCCTCCCACGCGCTTGTCCAAGCCGCAGGTCGAGGCGTTACGATGTATTGCGGATGGGGACCGCCATGCAGCTGCCGCCGCCAAACTTGGCATATCCGAAAGCGCATTCAAAGCGCGTCTGACTACTGCCCGTCAGAAGCTGATGGCCCGAACAACGGCCGAAGCGGTTCAGCGTGCAAAGGAATACGGCTTGATTTGAATGTGCGACAATGACGAGGTACAGATGCAACCCCTCCCCGTGGTGCGGTTTATGAACCCAACGGATCCAGGAGGCTTTGATGCAGACCACCACTTTGTCGTTCGACAACATGCACAATCACGGGCAGCTATTCGCCAACATGCTGCGTGCCCGCCACAGCACGTTCATTGAACGCAAGAACTGGGATCTGCCGAACACCGAGGGCATGGAGTTCGACCAATACGACACCCCGCAAAGCCGGTGGGTCTGCGTGCATGAGTTGGGCAAAGTCCTGGCTGGTGTGCGGCTGACGCCCACCCATGCGAAATGCGGCGTCTACAGCTATATGGTGCGCGATGCACAACGCGGCTTGCTGGATACGATCCCGTCCAACCTGCTTTATGGCGATGCCCCGATTGCGCCGCATATCTGGGACGCAAACCGGATTTTCGTGGCCAAGGATGTGCCCACAACTATCCGCCGTCGCGTGTAGATGTCGCTGATGTCGGAAATGGTGGGGGCCGCGCGGGCCCATGGGGCCACGACCCTTCTGGGGCTTTTGCCCACACCGGTGCAACGTCTGGGCACCCGCGTTGGCATCGACATGGAGCCGGGCGGCCCGCTGCTGCAGATCGGCGGCGTCGATCACCGCTGCTTCTTCGTGTCGATGGCCACCAAGATGCACTGATCTGCCGCGAAGTTTTCAGTCTCCCGGCAAAGGGCACATGCCCCATGCCGGGCTGAACATTTTCAGTTGTCGGCGTTCGCCGCCGCAATCTGCCGCGAAATCTCGGCGCGCGCCTGTGCCTGCAACAGTTCCAGGTTGTCATCGCTATCATCGTCATAGATGCGGTCGGTGCGCACACCGGGAATTTCCCCGAACTGTTCCATCATGCGGACGGGAAACCAGCCTTGGCTGATCGTCTCAAAGCCCTGCGTCTGCGACAGGATGGCCGAGATCGACCGCGCACAATTCGCACGGGCGACTGGCCCCGCCTGCTGCACCGCCAGCGCCAGTTGCGCGGCCACGGCGGGGGTCACGTCAACCTCCTGCACGACGACATGATAGGTCTCGCGTGCATGGTAATCCATGTAATAGCCGAACAGCACCGGCTGCATGCCGTAAAGCACATCGTTGCGTTCCGGCACATTCGGATGGTGCCAGCTTCCGGCTGGATCAAAGACCAGGCGCTGCACCCCGTCGATCATCAGGGCGGAATGTCCGCCCGATCCGTTGCTGTTGCTGATCATCGTCATCAGGGTGACGGTGGGGCCGCCCGAAGGTTGATAGGCCGCGCGCTGTATCACATCGTCGGGGGCATTGACCGCTGCGACCTCGCCGCAAGCGACCAGCCCAAGGCACAGGGCCAGAACACCACCAAGACGGATCAGGGCCTTCATCTGGCGAAAAGCGCCAGGAAGATGACGACGCCGATGCTGTACAACGCAATGCGCACCGACCAGCGAATGAAACCGTCAAAGGTCTTTTCCTGGGCGCTGATATCCATCTCACCATGCTTGTGGTCTTTGTCGGCCATGTGATCGCTCCGGTCGAAAATGTCTGTTGGCGTTCAAGTAGCGGATTCTGCGGGGCCTGTCAGCCCCAACTGCAACGGCGGCTGTCGTTCATGTCAGCCGCCACAGCCAGGCCCCGTCCGCATCCTCGCTGCGTGTGACCTGCCCAAGGGCCAGCAGGTGGTTCAGATGGCCCACGGCCTCTGCCAGTGCCAGACCATAGGTGCCCTCGTCGATCCGGCGCTTGAACAGCGGCGCGAAGCAATCGGTGGCGACGCGCGGGCCTTGGGCCAGATGCGCCCGCAGGCGGTCCAGTGCGCCGTGGTGATTGTCGATCTTCTGGCGCAGGCGGGTTGGTAGACCGGTAAAGGGCAGCTTGTGACCGGGCAGCACCAGATGTTCAGGCGTGGCCAGCGGCAGAAAGGCCGCGCAACTGTCCAGCCAATCGGCCACCGGATCGGCGTCGGGTTCGGTCGCATAGACGCCAAGGTTGGGCGAGATACCGGGAAGCAACTGATCGCCCGCGATGATCAGGGGGGCGTCCCGGCACCACAGCGTCGCGTGTTCCGGCGCATGGCCATGGCCGATACGCACGTCCCATGTGCGTCCGGAAAGGTGCAGCACATCGCCCGCCCTGATCCGCCCATACCCAAGCGGCAGGGGGGCCACCGTATCGGCAAAGTTGAAGGGGCGTTCAGCCGCCCGCTTGTCCAGCAAGGTCTTGTCCATCCCCGCACGCTGCCAGAACCGCAGGGTTTCGGGCGCAGGCCGGTCCTGTTCATCCAGCACCAGCATCCGCGCCATCAGCCATGCGGTGCGCGTGGTCAGCAATGCAGCGCCTTGTTCCATGAACATGCCCGCAAGGCCGATATGGTCGGGGTGGTGATGGGTGATCAGCACGCGCACTATCGGCGCACCGGCCAGCGGCCCGGCCAACAGATCGGTCCAGATATCGCGGATGTGCTGCGTATCAAGGCCGGTGTCGACAATGGTCCAGCCATCACCGTCGCGCAGGGCGTAGACGTTGACGTGATCCAGCGCCATGGGCAGCGGCAGGCGCATCCACAGGATACCGGGCGCAACTTCGGTCGCGGTGCCGGGGGCGGGCGGTGTCTCGTGCGGAAAACGGATCACGCGGCCAGATCGCCCGGGTCAAGGTCGTAAAGCCCGTCTCCGCCACAAATGGCTTGTGCCATATGGGCCTGTGCCTCGGGCAGCAACCGGGTGATATAGAACCGTGCAAGCGCCGCGCGCGCCGGATCGGCCATGGCCGCACGCAGGTGATACCCGGCACCCAGAACGCGCGCCATCGCCATCAGGTAAGGAACGGCACCGCCAAACCGGTCGTTCATCTTCAGCGCCAGCATCGCGGTCGTGGTTTGGCGCATCGCATCGACCGCCTGGGTCAGGGGCGCACCCGCATCGCCCGCCGCCGCCGCCGTGGCCGCCACATCGTCCAGCAGGGCCAATATTGCCGCACCCCCATCCATCATCTTGCGGCCCACAAGGTCCATCGCCTGAATGCCGTTGGTGCCTTCGTAAATTGCGGTCACGCGGACATCGCGCAGGTATTGCGCGGCCCCCGTCTCCTCGATGAAGCCCATGCCGCCATGCACCTGGATGCCCGTTTGCGCCACGGCGATGCCGGTTTCGGTGCCATAGGCCTTGCAAATCGGCGTCAGCGCGGCGGCGCGGGCGGCCTGCATCGCATCATCGGTTGCGCGCGCCAGGTCCAGCGATACGGCCAGGTCCAGCGCCATGGCGCGGGCGGCAAAGGTTTCGGCCTTCATCTGCATCAGCATCCGGCGCACATCGGCATGGTCCAGAATGGTGCCGGTACCGCCATTGATCATGCTGCGGCCCTGGGTGCGATCAACGGCATAGGCCAGCGCATGCTGATACGCCGCCTCGGCCACACCGATGCCCTGCACGCCTACACCCAGGCGGGCATTGTTCATCATCGTGAACATCGCGGCCATGCCGCCATGCGCCTCGCCCACCAGCCAGCCGGTGGCCCCGTCATATTGCATCACGCAAGTCGGTGACGCATGCAGCCCCAGCTTGTGTTCCAGGCTGACCACCTTGAGGGTATTGGCCACGCCGGGGTTGCCCGCATCGTCGGGAATGCGCTTGGGCACAAGAAACAGGCTGATCCCCTTGGTGCCCGGCGGGCCATCAGGCAGCCGCGCCAGCACCAGATGCACGATGTTGCAGCTGAAATCGTTGTCGCCCCAAGAGATATAGATTTTCTGCCCCGAAATCGCATAGGTGCCGTCGCCGTTCGGTTCGGCCTTGGCGCGCAGGGCACCAACGTCGCTGCCGGCCTGCGGTTCGGTCAGGTTCATGGTGCCGCACCATTCGCCCGAGGTCAGGCGCGGCAGATACAGATTCTTGATCGCATCGCTGGCATGATGTTCCAGCGCCTCGATCTGGCCTTGGGTCATCAACGGGTTCAGCTGGATGGCCAGACAGGAACCTGCGATCATTTCGTTCACTGCCGTGGTGACGGTCATCGGCAGGCCAAGGCCGCCATGTTCGGGATCGGCGGACATGGCGATATAGCCGCCATCGGCAATCGCGCGGTATCCTTCGGCAAACCCCGGCGTGATGCGGACCACCCCGTTTTCCAGCCGCGCGGGCGCAAGATCGCCTGCCCGGTTCAGCGGGGCCAGGATCGTGTCGCACATCTTGCCTGCCTCGGTCAGGATGGCATGCACGATGTCTGGGCTGGCCTCGGTGAACAGATCGGTCGCGGCAACACGGTCGTAACCGACGACATGGCGCATCAGGAATTCAAATTCGGCCACTGGGCTGGTGTAAGGCATTCGGTCCTGTCCTTTCGCCTTGCGGGACGGATGGTTTGCACACCCCCCCGCTTTGGCGCTATCTGCATGCGTCCGCTTGCCTTCAACTAGGGTCGCGCGGGCGCACCGATCAACCTGAACGCTACGTCATCTCATGCCCAACGACACCCCGGAAATACTTGTGCAGGACAAGCTTGGCATCGCGCGGGCGGCGACCCTGTTGGCTGCGGGCAAGCTGGTCGCCTTGCCGACCGAAACGGTCTATGGCCTTGCCGCCGATGCACGCAGCGATGCAGCCTGCGCCCGCATCTTTGCCGCCAAGGCGCGCCCGCGGTTCAACCCGCTGATTGTGCATCTGGCGTCGTTGGCACAGGTGGAGGCGCTGGCCCTGCTGCCCGATCCTGCGCGCGCGTTGGCGGCGGCCTTCTGGCCCGGCCCGTTGACGATGGTGCTGCCCCTTCGTGCGGGTCATGGCCTGTCGCCGCTGGTGACTGCGGGGCTGGATACCGTGGCTGTGCGCCTGCCTGCCCACCCCGTCATGCGCGCCGTGCTGGAAACCTTTGGCGCACCCATTGCCGCACCGTCGGCCAATCCGTCAGGCCGGATCAGCGCCACGACCTTGGGCCATGTCCTGTCAGGCCTTGGCGGGCGGATTGATGCGGTGCTGGACGGCGCGGATTGCGCAGTCGGCATTGAAAGCACCATCCTGGCCCCTGCGCCGGGTGGCACCCGCCTGTTGCGCGAAGGCGGTATCGCGCGGGAGGACATCGTGGTCATCACCGGGCCGCTGATCACCGATACCACACCGGGTGCCATCAGCGCACCGGGCCAGATGGCAAGCCATTATGCCCCCGTTGCCCCCGTTTTTCTGAATATGCCCCTGACCGACCGCGACGCCGTCAGCATCGGTTTCGGCTCCGGTGCGGCAGAATTCAACCTGTCGCCGCGTGGTGATCTGCCTGAGGCTGCGGCCAATCTGTTTCGCATGCTGCACGCCGCCGATGCCGCCGCACTGGGGCGGGCCATCCATGTTGCGCCGATACCCGATATGGGGCTTGGCCGCGCCATCAACGACCGTCTGCATCGCGCCGCCGCGCCGGTCAGCCGCAATAGCGAACACCCCGGTCAGGCGTGACCGGCCTGTTCGGACAGCATCAGCGGATTGACCCCAAGGCTGGCCAGCGCGGCTTCCCATTTGCTGGCCATATCGGTGCCAAAGACCAGATCGGGCGTGGCGTCACAGGTCAGCCATCCGTTCCGGCCGATCTCATCCTCAAGCTGTTCAGGCCCCCAACCGGCATAGCCAAGCACCATCAAAGCCTGCGCAGGGCCGCTGCCGCGCCCCATTTCCTCCAGCACGTCGGTGGTGGTGGTCATGGCGAACTGATCGTCGATGCGCAGCATGTCACGGGCATTGCCATCGTAATCGGCGGAATGGATGACAAAGCCGCGCCCCATCTCCACCGGGCCACCATAGCAGACCGGCACATCGGGCGGCATGGGCGCATCGACGCCGATCTGTTCCAGCATGTCGGCAAAGCGCAACTGATCGATCCGCTTGTTCACGATGACACCCATGGCCCCTTCCGGGGAATGGGCACACAGAAAGATCACGCCGCCGGCAAAGCGCGGATCATCCATACCGGGCATGGCGATCAGCAGTTTTCCGGTCAGATCGGTGGGCAGGGTGATTATCGGCATATGTCCAGCATGTGGCGGGACGGGCCGGGTCACAAGGGTGCAATCGCGCCACACCGGCACGCCGTCGCCGAAACGTGATTTACCATTTCAGTCTCAAATGATTAGCTGCCAAGAATGATAAAAAACCAAGCCCATCTTCTGATCGCTGTCGCCTTGCTGGCATTTGGCGGCATCTCAGCCCCTGCGTTGGCCCAGTTCGAAGGGCGCAGCGCCGATGACGTGGTGCAGGTGTCCCTCGTGGAAGGTTGGCGGATGGAAAACGGTCACCATATGGCCGCGATCCGCATCAGCCTTGCACCGGGCTGGAGGACCTATTGGCGCGCACCCGGCGAAGGTGGCATTCCGCCCCAGCTGCGTCTGACGGGCGATGACGGCATTTCCGGCATGCTGATCCACTGGCCCCGGCCCGAGGTGTTCTTTGCCAATGGCATCCGCAGCATCGGCTATCGGGACGACGTGATCCTGCCCATTGAATTCGCCATGTCGGATGCGGGGCCTGTCGCTTTGCATGGCAGGCTTGAGATCGGTGTCTGTCAGGAAGTCTGCATGCCTGTGACGCTTGACCTTGACGGGTTGCTTCCCGCAAGCGTGGTGCATGACCCTGCGGTCAGCGCGGCGCTGGCCGATCGTCCTCTGACAGCCCTGGAGGCGGGCGCGGGTCATGCCACCTGTGCGGTGGAACCAATCAGCGACGGGCTGCGCGTGACCGTCACGGCAATGGTGCCGCCCGTGGGCAATGATGAAACCCTTGTGCTGGAACATGCCAACCCCGGCATCTGGGTGTCCGGGGCCCTGACGACACGCAGCGGCAATACCGTCACCGGCGTGGCCGATCTTGTGCCGCCGGACGCGGGGCCATTCGGCCTTGATCGCGGCGATCTGCGGATCACGGTCATCGGCTCGCGGATGGCGGTCGAACTGGACGGTTGCACCGGTTAGATTGTGCGCCGCGCCGTCATGCCATGGGTCAGGGCGGCAATCACCCAGGCCAGCAGGCACAGCACGGCGGTGCCTGCCAGAAACACCCCCAGGGCTGCGGCCATGCCGCCACCACCAAGGCCTGCCAGCGGCCCGGCCATCTGACCCGTCATGATCACGGCCCCAAGGCTGGCCGCGAACAGGCCCGCGATACCCACGGCAATGCCCGCCAGCAACCCGGCCATCACCGGGGCACGCCCCGAACCGCGCAAGGCCCGTCGCAGGGCCGCAACCTGCTTGGCCACATCTTGCTGCATCGCCATGACGGCGGGCACCACAAGCAGCACCAGGATCATCCCGAAGCCCAGCCCATAGGCCAGCGTGATCACCGTGGGCTTGAGGAACTGCGCCTGCTGCGAGGTCTCATAAAGCAGTGGCGACAACCCCAGAACCGTTGTCAGCGTTGTCAGCATCACAGGACGCAGCCGGTCACAGGCCCCGTCCACGATGGCAGGGATCAACCCCCGATCCTCGGCGTATTCATCTATGGTCGTGACCAGAACGATGCTGTCGTTGATGATGATCCCGGTCATCCCGATCAGCCCCACGACTGAAAACAGGCTCAAGGGCACATCCCAGATCAGATGCCCGTAAATCGCGCCCACAAGCCCGAAGGGGATGATCACCATGACCACCATGGGCCGTGTCCAACTGGCGAAGATCCAGGCCAGCACCAGATAGATGCCGACCAGACACAGGATGAACCCGGTGCTGGCGTCACCCAGAAATTCCCGTTCCTGTTCCGCAAGGCCGGACAGGCGGGTGATGACGCCGAAATCGGCTTCGATCTGCGGCAGGATCACCTTGGCCAGTTCGGTCATGATCGCCTCGGCGCGCACCGGGTCATCCTCGGACAGATCGCCCGTGACCGAGATCAGCGGGACACCGTTTTCGCGGTCGATTGTGGCAAAGCCGATGCGATTGCTGACGCTGATGATATCGGACAGGGGCACATATTCACCGCTGGCCGCGCGCAACAACGTGCGGTCGAGGAAATCGGCGGTCAGGTCTTCGGGCGGCAATTCCACCCGGATCGCGGCCGTGCGCGGGCCATCGGGATAGGTCGCGGCCTCGATCCCGCCCAGACGGTTGCGCAACACGCGGCCCAGTTCGTCAATCTCGAACCCAAGCGCCTCGCCCTGCGGTGTCAAGGTCAGGCTCAGTTCCTCGCGGTCATAGGCCATGCTGTCTTCCAGCCCCGATACCTCGGGGTTGGGTAGCAGGGCGGCCTGCACGGCCCCGGCGGCAGCCTTGAGGATGGCGCTGTCGGCCCCATAGATCTGAACGTCGATGGCATCGCCCCCCGGCCCGCCACGCCAGCCACGAAAGCTGACGGCCTCGGTCATCGGTAGCTGACGCACCTCGTCCTGCAGGTCGGCCACGAACTGGAAGCTGGAATAAGGGCGCAGGTCGGCGTCGATCAACTCGATGGCGATGGCACCCAGAAGATCGGCATCCTTGTTATCGGCCACCGCCAGCCCGCCACCGGAATTGCCGCCAATCTCGGCCAGCGCATAGGCCACGGGGTTGCGCCCGTGTTCGGCCTCATACCGGGCGGCCACCGCGTCGGTCGCGCGCTGCAGCTCGCGCAGCATCGCCATGGTATCGGCACGATCCGCCCCGTCCAGCATCGCGAAATTGCCGGTGACGCTGCCCAGTTCAGGCGCGTTGAAAAACCGCCAGGTCACGTCGCCACGGATGAAGTGGCCAACCTGCATGGCCAGCACCAGAACCACGGCGGCCAGAACTGGATAGCGGGCCGCCACGACCAGACGCATCAGCGGGCGAAAGGCCCTCTCGCGCACCCAGACAAAGCCGATGTTGACCAGATGCGATACTGTATCAATCCCATTCCGTGACATTGCCAGCAGCGCGCGGTCGCGGCGGTCAGGTGCCAGCAGGGCAAAGCCGCCCCACAGGACCGCAAACCCCACGGCGGCCACTGCACCCAGGATCGGCGCGGTCATCAGGCCGCCTGGTCCCGCCAGCACGCCGATGCGCGCCAACAGGATCAGAGAAAGCAGATAGAACCCGATGGTCAGCAGAATGGCCGCGAATGTCAGGCTGAGGCCCGCCACACCAACGCGCCCCCGGCTGAACCCAGCAACGGCCCGGTCCTTCAACGCATGGGCCATGTGCTTGGGCAGGATCAGGAAACATTCCACCAGGCTGGCAATCAGCACCACGATCACGGTGAGGGGGATATCGGCAATCAACGACCCGAAGCGCCCGCCAATGGCCGTCAGGGCGGCAAAGGCCAGAACCGTGGTGATCGTTGCGGAAAACACCGGGGCGGCCATCCGGCGCGCGGCGTTTTCGGCGGCGACCTCGGGGGCCTCGCCAAGGGTTCGGGCGCGGTAATCGGCGTGTTCCCCCACCACGATTGCATCATCCACCACGATCCCAAGCGTGATGATCAGCGCAAAGAGCGAGATCATGTTGATCGTGATGCCTGCCACATACATCAGCGCAATCGCCGCCAGCATCGCCACCGGAATGCCCGCCGCCACCCAGAAGGCGGTGCGCGCGTTCAGGAACAAAAACAGCAACAACACCACCAGACCCAGCCCGATCAACCCGTTGTCGACCAGCAGGTCCAGACGCGCGCTGATATCGTCGGCGCGCGTGCGGATCAGGTCGATCTGCGTGCCTGCGGGCAGCGTCGCCTGCAAATCATCGGCCACCTGCTGCACAAGCGCCTGAATGGCGACGGCATCGCCATCCTCGGACCGGTCCACGCGGATCGACATCGCGGGTTGTTCACCCACGAAATAGGCGCGTTCCCGGTCGATACCGCCCACCTCGACCCGCCCGACATCCCCGACGCTCAGGGTCGATCCGTCATCGTTGATGCGCAGGGTGATGGCCGCGATCTCGGCCGCACCACGCCGCGCGGCGCCTGTGCGGATACGGGCATTGGCCGCGTCCACATCACCGGCGGGGGCGGTATCGGCCTGCGCCGCGATGGCTGCCGCGATCTCGGCCATGGTGATGTCATGGCGGATCAGGGACGCCTGCGGCACGACCACCAGCGTCTCGGGTGCGGCAACACCGCGAATGGTGGCGCGTGTCACGCCGGCGGCAAACAGGCGGGTCACAAATTCATCGGCGAAACGGCCAAGCTGTTCGGGGGCGACCGGGCCGGTGATCACCACATCGGTGACACGGTCCCACCACGCGCCGCGCTGCACCTCAGGGTCATCTGCCCCGTCAGGCAGGTCGGTGACGGCATCCATTGCCGCCTGCACATCATCGGCGGCGCGCGCCATGTCCCAGCCGGGTTCAAACGACAGCGAG
>Ga0136559_1000163_pt1 | contig 22318 bp, 23 predicted proteins | sample AntRauMeHopE1496_FD_104633 | JGI IMG/M metagenome (GOLD analysis project Ga0136559, IMG submission 104633) | Saline lake microbial communities from Rauer Islands, Antarctica - Metagenome Hop E1 #496 | ecosystem: Environmental > Aquatic > Non-marine Saline and Alkaline > Saline | place... | reverse complement strand
TCTATTTCTAGAGAAACGCACGCAGGCGCTTACACCCACGCAGGACCAGAGATAGGCGTGGCGTCTACAAAAGCCTTTACGACACAAATTACGATACTTACCTTAATTGCCTTACAACTAGCAAAGAAAAAAGGAAAGATATCTACCGGGGATTTCCATAAATACCTGGTAGAGTTAGAAAACATTCCGAATAAAGTTGCTCAAGCGCTTGAGTCAAACGAGCATATAGAAAAAGTCGCCGCTATTTATAAAAACACAAAAAACTGCTTATATCTAGGTAGAGGCTTTAATTTCCCCGTAGCACTGGAAGGCGCTTTAAAGCTTAAAGAAATAAGCTACATACATGCCGAGGGCTACCCGGCTGCCGAAATGAAACACGGCCCCATAGCACTTATAGACGAAGAAATGCCTGTGGTTGTCATTGCTACTAAAAAAGGGCATTACGAAAAAGTCGTGAGCAATATCCAAGAAATAAAATCGCGTAGCGGTAAAATCATAGGGATTGTAACTGAAGGCGATGTGGACGTGCGCGAGCTTGCAGACCACGTGATTGAAGTTCCAGAAACCATAGAGTTTATGACACCGCTACTTACAACGATACCATTACAACTGTTCTCGTACCACATTGCAGTTATGCTGGGTAGAAATGTGGACCAGCCGCGCAACCTTGCAAAATCGGTTACCGTAGAGTAAACATATTTTATTATGCATTTAAAAGCGCGGTACAGGTTGTACTGCGCTTTTTGTTTGTATGAACTTCACATCCTTTCTTGTACACTTCCTTTTGTGAACGCTTTCGCGAAAGCGTGCATTAAAGAAGTTTATGCTGCAAGAGTTTACAGCCATGACGTCGGTCACAATTAGCAGGTGTGCAAGTTGCCATGTAGAGACTAAAATAAAGAAGTTTGCTCGGCAATAGCAAGGGTAGACGCTAACCTTTCACCAGTAAAACACTAGGTCAAATACCAAGTATAATCTACCAGGTACATCTTTTAAGAAACTTTTAGAAACTACCATGTTGAATTAGGTAAATAAAAAAGGTTACCACGGCAATGGCAACCTTTACAATTAGCTTAAAACAGTATGCAACTATTTAGAAACTTAATCATTGTAAATATATAGTAATTTCTGAATAGTTGAACTAATTTCGCCAATAACAAGAGTATTGAGGCTCGAAAAGCCTTCGAGTAACTTCGTAATAAATAAATACCACCAAAGATAATAACGGTATAAATAGGAACTAAAAGCGGAATCGTTTATATAATGCATTTGCTAATCTTATCAAGAAATCTGTACATTAATAATGATCCTTTAAGGCTTAAAATGTTAAACTGTGAGTGTGACGGTAGTTTATTAAAAATATTCAGATAATTTTACGGTCATATAATATTACAAAATTTTCTGTATTTTCAAACCTAAACAAATATTAAAACACCTCATATAAAACAACACAAACCCATAAATCTCACAAACATGAAAACATTATATCTCCTTTTTTGTACCCTAGCCATAACGCTAGCAGCATGCGACAGTAACGAAGATACTAGTTGCGAGAGTTTGCTGCCAGCAGCTACGAACACAGGTGCAAACACTTTTGGGGCTTGTATCAATGGTAAACTTTTAATTCCTAGAAGTGGTAGTGGATCTTTTGGCACTACGCCTAGAGCAGCCAGACTTTTAGGTGGCTGGCCTACTATTACAGACTATAGTGAAATAGAAATTAGAGATTTAAAAAGCACCCGAACATCCAGCATACTTTTGCATATTGATAATGCTTATTCAAATGGTTTGGGGAATTACATCATTAACGAATCTAATGGTCAAAATAGCTTGGATGGACTTAATCACACCTATTTACATTGTAGAGTCTTCGATGATAAAACAGGACGATATCAATACTACAGATCTTTTGAAGAATCAGGTGTAATTGAAGTAACTAGATATGAGTATCCATTATACATGTCAGGGATTTTCAATGGAAATGTCGTAAATAGTGCAAATCCATCTGACACCATTCACATAAAACAAGGTCGCTTTGATTTGAATTGGAGAACCTTACCCAATGTATCATTCCCTTAATTATACAATTGCCACGGCAATGGCAACCCTTTAAAAAACATTAACAACAGTATGCAACTTTTTATTAACTTAATCTTTAACCATTTATGAAAAATTCTATTTTCAGTTGGGGTGCGTTAGCAATTAGCGCCCTAACTTTTGCACAAACCGTGCCCGCAGGCGAGAACATAAGCTTAGACACGCAGCTAAGTAATGTAGCGCAAAACACCGTAACCAGCGGTATTATTTATGAGCGTGCCATCAGTGCCGCAAATCTTTACAATTTTAACAAGGTAAGTACCTTTAATCAAGCAAACTTTGGGTATTTTAAACAGGCGCTCTCTGAGATGCGCAGCGCTAGTAACAATACCAGGTTCGTGAGCCTAAAAAAGTTTAAACTATTATTAGAAACTATTATTAGAAACTAGAAACTAGAAATAAGGGATATGGAGCAGTTTAAATCGCACATAATCGGTGAATGACATCTTTAAGGTCAACTCGTGGAAATTTCAATAGCAGCTGCAAACGCAGTGACAATAAAGGTTAAAGCGACAAATAGTGTTTAAAAAAGTAATCGATACTTTCGAGAATTATGTTAAAGTTTCATGGAAATGACACAGCTACAGCCTTTTTAAAATACCTTTAGCAAATCGCAAAAAACATTTATTTGCAGCCTAAATTTTGAACTTTGAAACAAATATTAAAACACCTCATATAAAACAACACAAACCCATAAATCTCACAAACATGAAAACAATACATCTACTTTTTTGTACCCTAGCCATAACGCTAGCAGCATGTGATAATAACGACGATGCTAGTTGCGAGAGTTTGCTGCCACCAGCTACGACCACAGGAGCAAACACTTTTGGGGCTTGTATCAATGGGAAATTCTTTAAACCACGTGATGGGAGGGTAACCGTTAATAGCGATAATAAGGGGTTGAGAATCTTAGGAACGGAAGAATACAATTTGGAAATTGACGCAAGAGACATGAAGAGTGACAGAACTTCGCGGTTATTACTACACATCGAAGACTTATTCATTTTAAATGTTGGCAACTACATTATTGATGAATCTAATGGTCTCACAGGCATTGATGGGAGTAACAACAACTACATGCATTGCAGAATTTGGAATTTAGAAGTCGGAAATTATCAAGGGTATGTCTCTTACCCGAATTCTGGGGTAATTGAAATAACTAAAAGAGAATTAATTCAGAACTCTTCTCATATATTTTCTGGAAATTTCTCAGGCAAGCTTGTTAATTTGTCTAACAGCAATGATACTATTACTATATCGTTAGGTAGATTTGATTTAGACAGTTTTACACTAGACCGAAAAAGATGGGATTAAAAAAGACTGCCGCACCAACGGCAGTCCATTACTATTTAACAGCAATACACATTATTAACTATTAAACATGCAAACTTATGAAAAAAGTTATCCTTAGCATAGGAACATTCCTGTTCTTATTTAATGCAATCGCACAGGCGCCAGATGAGACACTGGACGATGCCTTACAAAATGTAAACCAAAGCACTGTTACCAGTGGTATTATTTATGAACGTACCCTGCAACTCGCAAACCTTTACAATTTTAATAGAGAAGAAGGTTTTAACAGTGCAAATGCCACTTATTTTAAACAGGCATTACAAGAAATGCACATAGCCAGTAATGAGGTGCTATTTAAAAACAATCAGCAATTAGAAAATCAGATAGCACTAGAAAATGAAAACGTTGTAACTATAGGTATTTTAAACGCAGACTTTCAACTACTTAATTTTAAAGAAGCAGCTATGCAAAATGGTGAGCTCATTCTTGCAAAAGCATTGTTTAAAAATAGTTAAAGAGCCGGAATAGTGCTAAAATTAGGATCAAGAGCCAACTTATAAAATTATGCAGTACACTTATAAACATAACTTGTTCTCGCTTACAACACATGACATACCTAACCCATTCGTCACAAAGCCCGTTTTTCTTCTAACCCATCGATTACATCCTAGAAACGGTTTTTATACGTTTAGGACTTTAGGTAAAAGATAGCAGCTATAACGTATGGTGCACTGTGGTTTTTAACGCTTTCGCGGAAGCAACCGCAAACAAATTCTTAAGGCATATAGGGGCTTAAAAAGCTCAAAATAAGACCGCTTTAAAAGAACAACCCGTTAAAAACCAGCGACTAAAAAAAATCAGAATATCCCATGTCTATATAAATGGGAAAGCAGTATCTTTGCGCCACTTAAAAAAGGGTTTTAACACCCAACCATATACCATTTTAAAAAGTAACTAAATGTCTCAAATTACAGGTAGCGTTTCACAAATCATCGGCCCGGTGGTAGACGTAACATTTGACAGTGCGCAAGGTGCACTTCCTAAAATTTATGACTCGCTAGAGGTCATGCTTAACGGTAATAAACTGATACTCGAGGTACAATCGCACGTAGGTGAGAGCACCGTGAGAACTATATCTATGGATTCTACAGACGGGTTAAGCCGTGGCACGCAAGCTGTTGCGACCGGTAACCCTATTAAAATGCCTATAGGTGATGCTGTTTATGGCCGCTTGTTTAATGTGATAGGTGACGCAATAGATGGTTTAGGAGACTTACCTAAAACAGGTGAAGACGGTCTTTCTATACACCGCAGCGCACCAGCGTTTGAAGATCTTTCCACCTCTACCGAGGTGCTTTTTACAGGTATTAAAGTGATAGACCTTATCGAGCCGTATGCTAAGGGTGGTAAAATCGGGCTATTCGGTGGTGCTGGAGTAGGTAAAACAGTACTTATACAAGAACTAATTAATAACATCGCTAAGGGTCATGGCGGTCTGTCTGTCTTTGCAGGAGTAGGTGAGCGTACCCGTGAAGGTAATGACCTGTTGCGCGAGATGTTAGAGTCTGGAATTATAAAATACGGAGATGCATTTATGCACTCTATGGAAGAAGGTGGCTGGGATCTACAAAGCGTAGACAAAGAATTAATGAAAGAATCTAAGGCTACGTTTGTTTTTGGACAAATGAATGAGCCACCTGGAGCACGTGCTCGCGTGGCGCTTTCAGGTTTGACTATTGCTGAGTATTTCCGTGATGGGGCTGGTGATGGACAAGGTAAAGACGTTCTTTTCTTTGTTGACAACATTTTCCGCTTTACGCAAGCGGGTTCTGAGGTGAGCGCACTTTTAGGTCGCATGCCGTCTGCAGTGGGGTATCAACCTACACTTGCTACAGAAATGGGTGCGATGCAAGAACGCATTACGTCTACTAAAAAAGGTTCTATCACATCGGTACAAGCGGTGTATGTTCCTGCCGATGACCTTACGGACCCAGCACCGGCAACTACCTTTGCCCACTTAGATGCAACAACGGTACTTTCTCGTAAAATTGCGGAGCTAGGTATATACCCAGCGGTAGATCCACTTGACTCTACCTCGCGTATCCTTACTGCTTCTATTTTAGGCGATGCGCACTACGACTGTGCTCAACGGGTTAAGGAGCTTTTACAGCGTTATAAGGAATTACAGGACATCATTGCCATTTTAGGTATGGAAGAACTGTCTGAAGAAGATAAGCTAGCAGTAGGTCGCGCACGTCGTGTACAGCGCTTCTTATCGCAACCGTTTCACGTTGCCGAGCAGTTTACAGGTCTTAAAGGTGTGCTTGTAGATATTAAAGACACGATTAAAGGATTCAACATGATTATGGACGGCGAGTTAGATCACCTTCCAGAAAGTGCTTTCAACCTTAAAGGAACGATTGAAGAGGCTATTGAGGCTGGTGAAAAAATGATGGTGGAAGCTTAGAATTTTAGAATGTAGAATATGGTGTGATAATTCCATATTCTTTATCAATAATTTTTAATTACAAAACATGATTTTAGAGATTATAACCCCAGAAATGGTTCTTTTCAGTGGACAGGTAGAATCGGTATCGGTTCCCGGTGTAGACGGGCAGTTTCAAATGCTCGACAACCACGCACCCGTCGTTTCGTTGCTTACTAAAGGGTCTGTAAAGATTTTTGGTAATGTGCAGATAGACGAGGCTACAGCAGGTTTATTTAAAAAGGCCGACGGTACCACAAACTTTGAAATTACGGGTGGCGTTATAGAAATGACTGGAAACAAAGCAATTGTTCTGGCAGACTAACTTGTCGCTGTTTACATATTAAAAATGCCGCTACACTGTAGCGGCATTTTTTGTGGCATAAAGTTAAGTATAGACCTGTTATAAGGGTGTTTATAATTAAATAACCTACCGTAATCTACAGGGAACCATGGACTGTTTGCACCTTACAGCGTATGGGGTGGTCACTGTGCTAGCTGTGCGTTGTTAGAAATTAACTAATGATACAATGACCAAATAGTCACAGCACCTAGCAAATAACGCACAACAAAACTACGAATAATAAAAAAGGTCTTTACCATACCGTTAAAATTGCTTAATTTTCTACCAAAGAATGAACAATGATTAAAAGAACAGTTACTGGTGTAGAACAAGCACTAGAAGGCGTGCAAGATGGTATGACGCTTATGGTAGGCGGTTTTGGCCTTTCAGGAATTCCCGAGAACAGTATTGCACAGCTCGTAAAGGCTGGTGTTAAAGACCTTACCTGCATTTCAAACAATGCTGGTGTGGACGGTTTTGGTCTCGGTCTTTTACTACAAGGCAAGCAAATTAAAAAAATGATATCGTCTTATGTAGGTGAAAACGACGAGTTTGAACGCCAGATGTTAAGCGGCGAGCTCGAGGTAGATCTCATACCACAAGGCACACTTGCTGAGCGCTGCCGAGCTGCACAAGCTGGAATCCCAGCTTTTTTCACGCCAGCAGGCTATGGAACTGAAGTGGCAGCTGGTAAAGAAGTGCGCGATTTTAACGGCAAACCTCATATTTTAGAACACGCCTTTAAAGCCGACTTTGCGTTTGTAAAAGCATGGAAAGGTGACGATGCTGGAAACCTTATTTTTAAAGGAACTGCAAGAAACTTTAATCCTGTCATGTGCGGTGCAGCGACCATAACCGTAGCCGAGGTTGAAGAACTCGTGCCAGCAGGAACCCTAGACCCAAACGAGATACATATTCCGGGTATTTTTGTGAAACGTATTTTTCAAGGAAAAAACTACGAGAAAAGAATTGAACAACGTACCGTTAGAAAAAAATTATAAGATGCTTACAAAAGAACAAATCGCACAAAGAATCGCTAGAGAAGTTAAAGACGGTTACTACGTAAACTTAGGTATAGGCATTCCCACGCTCGTGGCAAATTATGTGCCCGACGGCATGGCTGTAGAGTTTCAGTCAGAAAATGGCGTGCTGGGCATGGGGCCTTTTCCCTTTGAAGGTGAAGAAGACCCAGATATTATAAATGCTGGCAAACAAACCATAACCACGCTACCAGGCGCGAGCTTTTTTGATAGCGCCATGAGCTTTGGGATGATACGTGGGCAACATGTAGATCTCACTATTTTAGGCGCGATGGAAGTGTCAGAAAACGGCGACATCGCCAACTGGAAAATTCCCGGAAAAATGGTAAAAGGCATGGGAGGCGCAATGGATCTGGTCGCAAGTGCCGAAAATATAATCGTCGCAATGATGCATACAAACCGGGAAGGTGAATCTAAATTACTTAAAAAATGCTCCTTACCGCTTACTGGCGTTAATTGCATTAATAAAGTAGTTTCCAACCTCGCCGTTTTAGAAGTGACACCAGCCGGTTTTAAATTACTAGAACGCGCACCAGGCGTGAGTGTTGAAGAAATACAAGCCGCAACCGAGGGCACACTTATCATAGATGGAGAAATTCCAGAAATGACCTTTTAATGGTGACAAGGCATTTAATAGACCCTGTGTTAGGTGCGCGTGGCTATTTTCCCATAGACCTATCTGTCAAGAATGCGTTTTGGAATGCACACGATGTGAGTGATATACCGACTTTTGAACGTTATTTAGAAGGAAAAAGAAAAGAAACCGATCGGTATGTGGCGCATGGTGGCTACTTAGAACAGCGCGCATTATATCGGCAATCTGCGCGTTTTCAAGACGGTGCGGTGCGCGATATACACATGGGCATAGACTTGTGGGCGCCTGCGGGAACAAGCGTTCACGCGGTTATGGACGGCATGATTCACAGCTTTGCGCATAATGCAGATGCCGGTAACTACGGCCCGACCCTTATTTTAGAACACGATTGGAACGGCACTAAATTATACAGTTTATACGGCCACCTAGCGCTAAGTGATATGGCAGGTTGGGTCGTAGGTTTACGCTTTCGCGAAAGCGAACACATAGCAACCCTAGGAACACCACAAGAAAATGGTGGTTACTCGCCACATTTACATTTTCAGGTGATGACCAGTATGGCAGGTTTCAATGGCGATTATGTAGGTGTGCTAGCAACCGAACAATTACGCGATTATAAAGATATTATCCTAGATCCGAATCTGTTTATATGTAGTTAATATGAATGTAAACAACCACATGGCCGAAGAAGAACTTATCGCCTTGCTTGCGCTTAAAAAAGCGCCGCTCGTAGGTGATATTATGGCAAAGAAACTCATCAGAACCTTTGGTAGCGCACAAGAAGTCTTTAAACAACCCATGCGCGCCATTGCGGCGGTAGAAGGAATAGGTGATAAGAAATCGCAGTTTATTAAAATTCCAGAACTTTTTGAGCGCGCAAAAAACGAGCTTGAGTTTGTACATAAAAACAACATTACCACACGCGTTTATTATAATAACGACTATCCGGAACGGCTCAAATATTGCGTAGATAGCCCGATTATATTTTTTGAAAAAGGGAATATAAACTTAGAAAACCCCTACACATTAAGCATTGTGGGCACCCGACAAATAACCAGTTATGGTGCGGGCTTTTTAGATAAATTTATCTCAGAAATCGCCCCACTCAAGCCCATTATCATAAGCGGTTATGCTTATGGGGTCGATATACTCGCACACAAACTGGCGATACAACACGGTTTACAAACCATTGCGGTCATGGCACACGGTTTGAACCAAACCTACCCACGCAACCACGAGGCGCATAATAAAGAGGTGATGGAAAACGGTGGTTTTATAAGTGATTTTTGGTCTACAGATACCTTTGACCGGAAAAACTTTTTAGGCCGCAACCGTGTTATTGCAGGGTTGAGCGAGGCAACAGTCGTTATAGAAAGTGCGGACAAAGGCGGCTCACTCGTCACTGCAGAGCTTGCAAACAGTTATAATCGTGAGGTGTTTGCCGTGCCCGGTCGCGTGACAGATAAGTATGCCGCAGGCTGCAATGCACTCATTAAACAGTCTAAAGCGCACATGCTTACTAAAGCTGCAGACATACCCTATATTCTAGGCTGGCAAGAACGCAACACCGCTGTGCAAAAACAACTCTTTGTAGAACTCACAGACCCCGAAAAAGAAATCTACCGCTACCTAAAGAGCAACGAAAAAGAAATGTTGGACATTATAGCACTAGAAATTAAAAAACCAGTTCACCTGGTCGCATCATTACTTATGAGCATGGAACTTAAAGGCGTTGTAAAACCGCTACCTGGCAAGATGTTTATGCTGGCTTAGGGTTACAGGCTATGCATGTAAAGTTGAAATGATTTTTCAGAACAATCGTTCTCACGATAATGGTGCTTTGTGCTGGTTGCTACTTGGTTTGTGTTAGGGCACGCGGGTAGATTAACCCTCGCTTTGTTACAAATAAATAGATTTTATACCCGCCCTTCGTTACAAAATAACGCAATAATTACCCTATAGTTATTCCAAAGCTAATCTATGGCACTTTGCAGAAAACAACGTAAAGCCCTATAAAAGCAGAAAGTTCAGGACAATCGCAAGCCGTCGGTGTTGCGTGGTGCGCGTCAGGCAGGTACCACTACCTTAGTAAACGCATTTGCGCAGCAATACGATCAGTATGCTCCGCTGAATCTAAAAAAAATTAGACGCTGCTTATTTTACAAGATACAGTGAGCCAGCCCAAATCGTAAACGCTTTAGTACTAAAAAACAGACTGTAGAGTATTAATAAAATAACGTTGATGTGTATGAGCCGTTGGGTGTCCCACACACAAGCCATTAAAAGTATAAAACTCCGCTGGAAAATTCCCAAGAATTTCCCAGATAAGCACAGACCCAGCAATGGCTTATACTTAGTTATTGCCAGTAGTGCTTGTACGTTATTTGTGTTCTTCCCAATATTCTTTTGGCGTTACAATTTTGGTTCCTTTATATTTTTCCATTGTAAAATCATTAGTATTACCTGTAATTATAAAATCCGCCTTTGAGATTTATGCCAATTCTAAAAGTCGATTGTCTATTTCATCCTCAATAATGTTCCATTTGGTCGTTGCTTCGTAGGTTTCTGACATTTCGCTCAATCTTGCGATTAAAAAATCCGCATTTGTTTTAAAATCAGCGAATCTGGCGAATTTCGGTCGTCCAAGGACTTCAAGGTATTCTTGAAGCATTGTATTTGAAAGGCAAATAATCGCATTTCCTTCAATGCAATGGTCAACGATTAAATACGGATAATTTTTTTGAATTAAGGAAGAGACAATTACGTTCGTATCAAGAATTATTTTTTGCATTCCTATGAGCTTTTATTTCGTCGTCAATTTCTTCCATTGTCATTTTGGAAAGTCCGTATTTATTAGCTAATTGGATGCTTTTTTCCAGCGTTTGTTTTGTTATTTTTTTTCCAATGATTTCAATCAGTTCGGAAAATGACAGCGTGTTTTTATCCAGACCTAATTGGTTGAATTCAAAATCAGATATTTGGACATTTACAGATTTCATAATAATTCCATTTGAATTCAAATTTACGAATATTTCGCAATCTTTTTTCGCGTTACTGGCAACTACGCTGTTATTTATAGATGAGATACAAGCCCATCCAGAGGCTATTGCATTATTGCGTTATTTTTACGAGGACATGCCAGCACTGCATGTTATTGCTGCAGGTTCTTTGCTCGAGCATGCACTAGCGCAAGTACGTTCGTTCCCAGTAGGTCGCGTGCAGTATTTGTACCTCTTTCCTATGAATTTTCAATGGTATTAGCACGCTCATAAAATGGATGCATTGCTAGAACAGCTACAGGAAACACCTTTAACACCCCACACGCATGACGTGGCGATGCAGTGTTTTAATAAATATGCGCTAACTGGCGGCATGCCCGAAATAGTAAAACAAGAGGTTGTACAAAACGACATTTACGAGTTAAGTGAGATTTATGAAAGTTTATGCATCCGTTATTAAGACGACATTCCCAAATATGCAAAAAACGCAACAGACGAGAAAGTAATAAAGCACATCATGCGTACAGCACCGCTTTGTATGGACGCGAGAGTAACTTTTCAGGCTTTAGGGAACAGTAATTACCGGTCGAGAGAGGTAGGAGCGATTTTCCGTGCACTAGACGATGCAAAAGTTATATAATTAATGTATCCTGAAACATCGGTTGAATTCCCATTAGTAGCAGATTTTAAAAAGAGTCCGCGTATGCAGTTTTTAGACACGGGACTTTTAAATTATGCGCTAGGCATACAATCAAGTTTGCTCGAAGTGGAAGATTTAAGCGCACGTTTTAAAGGCGCGTTATTACCACACCGCATCACCTAAGAACTCATTGCATTGCGAGAAAAATCTTATAAAAAATCACACTTTTGGGTGCGGCAAAAAAAAGACGCGTAAGCAGAGATTGCTTTAATTTATACCTTTAAAGGATATCTTATACCTATAGAAATAAAATCGGGTAATGCAGGTAAGCTACGTTCCTTAAAACTGTTTATGGAACGGGCGCCACACCCGTATGCTATAAGAATGTATGCAGGTTCCTTTAGTATAGAGATACATATTACTATTAACGGCATCATTTTTCATCTCATGAATTTGCCTTCTTACCTCACTACATATTTTCCAGTATAGGTAGACTACTTTTTTGAAAATAATGCGATCAGAAGAAACAAGAATGCTTGGTATAAAGTTAATAAATAATGACGTGCTCGTGACTGAGCATTTGAAACGCTAGTACCCCAACTGCTCTCGAACCCTAGCCAGCGTAGCATTTGCAACCGCACGGGCTTTTACTGCGCCAGCTTCTAGCGCCGCATCTATTTCGTGCTTGTTTTCCATAAAGTGGTTAAAACGGGCGCGTTCTTGCTCAAAACGGGCTACAATAACCTCGTAAAGGGCTTGTTTTGCATGGCCGTAACCATAACCGCCTGCGGCATAGTTTGCTTCCATGGCTGCAACTTGCTTGTGGTTTGCAATAAGTTTGTAGAGTGCAAAAACGTTGCAGGTTGCTTTGTCTTTAGGGTCTTCTAGTGGGGTCGAGTCGGTTTCTATGGACATGATTTGCTTGCGCAGCGGCTTGTCACCCTGGAATATATCTATAAAGTTGCCGCGTGATTTACTCATTTTCTCACCATCAGTTCCGGGTACGAGCATGGAATCTTTTTGAATTTCGGCCTGTGGTTCTATGAGGGTTTCACCCATGGCGTTGTTAAAACGGCCTGCAACGTCTCTGGTGATTTCTATGTGCTGTAACTGATCTTTACCTACGGGAACAACTTCGGCATCGTATAATAGAATATCGGCAGCCATGAGCATAGGGTAGGTAAAAAGCCCAGCATTTACATCGCCTAGCCTGTCCGACTTGTCTTTAAAACTATGTGCAAGGGTAAGCCGCTGGTACGGAAAAAAGCAATTTAAGTACCAGTTGAGCTCAGTTACTTGTGGTATAGCACTCTGACGGTAAAAGGTGGTACGGTTTGTATCGAGTCCACAGGCGAGCCATGCTGCTGCGGTAGCGTAGGTGTTTGCACGTAGCAGCGCTCCGTCTTTTATTTGGGTAAGCGAGTGCATGTCTGCAATAAAAAGATAGGCATCGTTCTTATCGCTATTTGCCATAGTAATAGCGGGTATAATAGCTCCCAGTAAATTGCCTAAATGTGGTGTTCCTGTTGATTGGACCCCTGTAAGTACTCTTGCCATATTCCTTTATATTGTCTTGCAAAGGTAGGTACAACACGGGAAATATACGGGGCGTAAAAAAAGTGCGCTTTTTATAAAGGAATAACGGTGGTATGTCGTTAAGCTATGCATTTTTTCAACCTAAGCGTTGCGGTTTTAGGTTCTGCGTATAACGGTCAAACGGTTAACAAGGAACGCACAAATTTGCAGACTCAAAGACGCACAAATCCCCGTAAATCCACACAAAAAATCCATACCTTTGAATTTGCTAAAAACACTGCCTTGAAACTAGACCCTAAGGACCTTGAGACTTCAAAATTACACAGCATTATGCTTGGTGCGGTGCAGCCGCGACCTATAGCGTTTGCTAGTACCATAGACAAAGAAGGGAACGTAAACCTATCACCGTACTCGTTTTTTAATGTGTTTAGCAGCAACCCACCAGTAATGATTTTCTCGCCTGCGCGCAGGGTTCGGGACAACTCTATAAAACACACGCTTATAAACGCGCGTGAAACAGGTGAAGTTGTTATTAATATTGTAAATTACGACATGGTACAACAAATGTCCCTGAGCAGCACAGAGTATGGCGAGGGCGTTAATGAATTTATTAAAAGTGGTCTCACACAAGCGCCTAGCGACATCGTAAAACCACCGCGCGTGGCAGAGAGTCCGGTGCAGTTTGAGTGCAAAGTAAAAGAAATTGTAGAATTAGGTCAGGAAGGCGGCGCCGGCAACCTTATTATATGCGAGATTGTAATGGTGCATGTTAACGACGCCATTCTAGACGAGCACATGCATATAGATCCGTTTAAAATAGACACCGTCGCACGCATGGGCGGTAACTGGTACTGCCGCAGTAAAGATGCCATGTTTGAGGTGCCTAAGCCACTTGCAACACTGGGCGTAGGGGTAGACGTTTTACCAGCGCACGCAAAAAATAGTGACATCTTAACAGGTAATGATTTAGGAAAATTAGGTAATATTGCAAAAGTACCTGGTCGCGATGAGGTTCTCGCTTTCGCGAAAGCAGAACAACTACCACCACTTAGTATAACAGATAAACACACACGTGCAAAAGAGCTTGTAAGCCAGGGAAACCTGCTAGATGCTTGGCACATTTTATTAGTATAATTATGGAAATAGTAGGAAAAATTAAAATAGTAGGAGAAACAAAAGCGGTAAACGCTAGCGGTTTCCAAAAACGCGAACTGGTAGTGACTACCGAAGAGCAGTACCCACAACACGTCATGATCGAGTTTGTGCAAGATAAAACAGGCTTGCTAGATTCTTTTCAAGTAGGCGAGCAGGTAAAAGTAGGTATTAACATCAGAGGTCGCGAGTGGCAGTCGCCACAAGGCGAAACTAAATATTTCAACAGTATCGCTGGTTGGAAAATAGACCGCGTGAGCGGCGCGCCTGCAGGTGCACCTGCAGAGGTTCCACCATTTGACCAGTTTGAACCTATCGCAAACTCTAAAGATGAGGATCACGACGACCTTCCTTTCTAGAACATACCTAAACACGATTGCTATTTAGGTAGCACACGGTCTTATTAAAAACCCATCGCTACAAGGTAGTGATGGGTTTTTATGTTCCTAAGTTACGCCTGCTGTATCGTACCGTAACCCTAACATAAATAGTAAAATACCCGTTTGTTAGTTAACACGAACACAGGTGCTATTCATTGCGCCCAGGTTCGCCTTTATAAAAAGTATGCACTGGGTCACTTTGCCACACTTCTTTGCTCTCTACACACAAGGCGCTAAGCGGGCCATAATATGCTGCTGCCGTGTCTAGGTTCCACACATTTACTTTATTAAGCGGCTCTAAAACGCCTAAACGCGATGTAGGTGTGTGACCTATAAAAATCTCATCATATAATTTTAAACGATCTGGATAGCAGTCGTCGTCCCGTTGCAAATTGGGGTCTAGAGAAACGGCGACTTCCCATAAAGTGCGATCCCAGTACACCACATTAGGATAGTACTCGTGCTGCGGGCCTTTTAAGTTTTGAAAACCGGCATGAAAATACCCGTTACCGTCTAGCTCCAGATAATCTACAAGACCGTTTGTTAAGAAATCTATGTGTGCTTGAACCTCTTGCCTGCTCCTGTTTTGATAACTTGCGACGGTACTGTGACCACCATGGTCTAGCCAGTTAACGGGTTTGTAGTTATTAACAAGGTAGTCTAGCCCCAAGGCATCGTGGTTTCCTCTTATAAATATGGGCGCAGCGTGGTTGTGTTGTGCACGTTTTAGCTTGAGCGAGATTAAAAAATCCACTACTTCAAAATTCTCTGACCAGCCGTCTACATAATCGCCCAAAAAGACAAGCAGGTCTGTGTCTTGTAAATTTATGCGTTCTATTAACTGGATAAGCGCCTTGTAGCCGCCGTGTATGTCTCCTATAACGATGGTTCTCATGAATTGTATTTTACTTTGCGCAGCACGCGCAACACTTGTTTGTATGATATATACACCTCTTTGTAGTCGCGCAATTGTTCCCGGCATACATTCATTTTATCTATGGGCTCGCCCACATTGTTAAATTTACAAATAAGCATGGTCTCTGGCAAGGCATGAAGTTCCATGAGCTCGCGGGCTGACAGGTCTCGCTTGTCCTGTAATTTTGCAAGCAACGCGAGGTTATTATTGTAAATATGGTGCAGGGTGCGGCGGTCATAAAATGGCGGGTTAAACACGATTTTGTTTTCCAGTTTATAAGTTCCGTTTGGAAAAAAGCGCAGTACCTGCCGCTCTAGTGGCACATATTTACGCGCATCGCCTATACCTAGTTGTATAAATTCTAAAATGGTAAAGCAGTCGCTGTCGTAACTTATTTGCACCTCGTCGAGCGTACTATAAAAAAGGCGTACTTGCTCGTTAACGAGCTCTATATCTACACGGTAATAATATTCTTGCTGGTTCTTGCGCTTTATACGGCCAGACCAGCATATAATAAATTGCTCTTTAAATACTTTGTAATGCGCCTCCAGCCCGTCTGTCTTGCGCTCCATAAATTGCATAACGCGGTCTAGGGTAAGTTCTATATTGCTGCTCGCCTCTTTTTCTATGGAGGAAACAGTTGTGGAGTTTACGTCTTTAACAATTTTACCAAAGTTTTTAGGCATAGAAATGCTACCATCTCTGTAAAAAACAGCTCCGCCATAATATTTCCAAATATTCTTGCGCAGCGAGGTAATGCCTTGTTGTGCTCTTATGGTTACCAGCCCCACGACCTTGTCTGCGGGTAAATGTGGGAACGCAATATTCTCATACTGTATAATAGGCGCGTTTTCTAGATAAGCATTGACAAGATTTTGCAGTTTTGCATCGTCAAAAAAGTCTGTACCTAAAATTTCATTTGTAGCATCGTCTACGCCTATAACTATGTAACTGTTGTTAGACGGGTTGCTGTTTGCGAGTGCGCAAACGTGTTTTAAAAACTTAGCCTTACCTTCTTTATGGCTTAAATCTATCTTAAATTTTTTGTCATAGAAGCTGTTCTCGTCGTTATGGGCGAGCAAATTTTTTATAAGCAACCGTTTGTTAATCATGTGTTCTAAGATACGGTAATGCAGGTTCAGTTTTTACTAAGAATGTAAATATCCCTAACCTTATATAGTGCAGCACTTTTTGCTGGCGCGCTTTTTTAATTTGGTGACACTGTCTTTAATTTACGCAGCATGGTTACAAGAACCTTGCTATTTGCTCAAACGTGCGGTCTTGAAACGAAGACATTAACATGCTGCATTTATGTGCTAAGTCGATATAGAATTATAAACCAGTGTATATTTGCCCACATGGACATGCCAGCAGGTAAAAAAATATATTTTTCAAGCGACAACCACTTGGGCGCTCCCACGCAAGAACTGAGCAAGCCACGGGAACGTAAGTTTCTAGAATGGCTAGAGATGGCTCGTAGGGATGCTGCAGCAATATTTTTGCTGGGCGACTTGTTCGATTTTTGGTTTGAATACAAAACGGTGGTGCCAAAAGGACAGGTACGTGTACTGGGTAAACTTGCCGAAATAGCAGACAGCGGCATACCGGTATATTTTTTTGTGGGCAACCACGACTTGTGGATGTTTGGGTACTTTGAAGAAGAGTTGGGCATACCCGTGTATCACGAGCCTAAAACATTTGTCTTTAACAATAAAACGTTTTTTATAGGCCATGGCGATGGTAAAGGTCCGGGCGACATGGGCTACAAGCGCATGAAAAAGGTATTTACAAACCCTTTTTTTCAGTGGTGTTTCCGGTGGATACATCCTGACATAGGTGTGCGGCTAGCCCGCCATCTTTCTGTGAAGAACAAACTCATTTCTGGTGATGACGATGCCGCGTTTTTAGGTGAAGAAAACGAGTGGCTCGCCCAGTATGCAAAACGCAAACTCGAGCGAGAACCTATAGACTATTTTATTTTCGGACATAGGCACTTACCTATGGAGATAAAACTAAGTGAGCATGCAATCTACCTCAATCTAGGTGACTGGATAGGGCATTATTCTTACGGCGTTTTTGATGGGGAAACATTAAGCTTGGAGCAATTTTAGTGGGCGGTTTGCAGCAGGTGGTGGGCAGTTCCCAGTTTTCGGTATCGGTTTTCAGTCTCAGGCCGTAGTCTCCGGTCTCAGTTTAGGTTTTAGTTTTCAGTATGTTATTTGTTAAGAGCTGTCAATTAATAATATTTTGTGTGTAAACGACTTTAAGCCACAAAAAAGTTCACCGCGTTTATTAACAATCTTTTTGTACTACTCGCATTTATTCCTTAATATCCCTAAGCATGAGCTGTATGTTTTTTACACCTTGCCACTCATTAATATCTAGCGTGTAGGCAATGTCAAAACGGGTGTCATTTTTAATGAGATTTTGTTTACTGCCTAAGTTAAAACCTATGGCATCTATGCCTTTTTTAGCCCTAGGCGTGTTTGCAACAGCTATTTTAAGATGCGCCTCGTCTGTGCCCACACATTTCCCACGACCCGTATCTACCACTTTTTCAGTCATAAAAACAGGTCTCATATTAAGCGGGCCGTGTGGTGCCATTTGTTCTAAAATCCTATAGAATTTAGGCGTTATTGCTTGTAGTGGCAGCATCATGTCTATAGTGAGTTCTGGTGATAGCTGGCGCTTTTTTACGGTAGCACAAACCACTTCTTCAAAACGGGCTTTGAACTTCTCATAATTTTCTGGTGCGAGCGTGAGACCGGCGGCATACATGTGACCACCGTATTGTTCTATAAACTCACTGCATTGTTCTAGGGCGTCATAAACATCGTATCCCGTAACACTGCGGGCGCTTGCTGCAAGCATATCGCCACTCTTTGTAAAAACTAAGGTGGGTCTGTAGTATTTCTCAATAAGCCGCGATGCGACTATGCCTATCACACCTTTGTGCCAGTGCTCCTGAAAAACTACGGTGCTAAATTTTTCTTCTTCTTTGTGTTCTATAATTTGCGCCAGTGCTTCCTCGGTAATGATTTTGTCGGTCTCCCTGCGGTCTGCATTATAGGCTTCGATCTCGGCTGCAAATTCTTGCGCTTTTAAAGGGTCTGTTTCTGTAAGTAGCCGTACGGCGTGCAGGCCGTGTTTCATGCGACCGGCAGCATTTATGCGCGGTGCGATTATAAAAACAACATCAGTAATAGTGAGTGTGGTTTTTTTAAGATTCTCGATAATTACTTTAAAACCTGCTCGAGGGCTTTCATTTATCACATGCAGCCCGTGATAGGCAAGTATGCGGTTTTCACCTGTTACGGGAACAATGTCTGCACCTATAGCCGTGGCCACTAAATCTAGATAAGGGATGAGTATTTCAAAATCCCAGCCATAAGACTGTACAAGGGCTTGACATAATTTAAAACCTACACCGCAACCGCACAACTCGTCATAAGGGTAGCTACAATCTGCACGTTTGGGATCTAAAACAGCAACCGCAGCCGGCAACTTAGGGCCAGGTCTGTGGTGGTCACAAATAATAAAGTCTATTCCTTGTGCAGTGGCATAAGCCACTTTATCTACTGCTTTAACGCCGCAGTCTAGTGCGATAATAAGCGTCACATCATTGTCTGCGGCATAGTCTATTCCTTTATAACTTACCCCATAACCCTCGTCATAACGGTCAGGAATATAGGTAGCAACACGCTCATAAAAGCTAAGCAAAAAGGTAGACATAAGCGCTACACTGGTTGTACCGTCTACATCATAATCGCCATAAACCAGAATGTGCTCCTGGTTGAGAATCGCTTTTTTGATGCGATCTACAGCCGCTTGCATGTCTGTCATTAAAAAAGGGTCATGCAAGTCTTTTAGCGCAGGTCTGAAAAAGGATTTCGCTTTCGCGAAAGTGTCCACACCACGCTGCACCAGCAACCCAGCAAGCACATCGTCTATACCCAGTGCGGTAGCAAGCTCTTGTTTTTTCTCGGAATTGGGATTGGGTTTAAGTGTCCAGCGCATAATGTAAGTGTCCTAGTTCATTTCTTTGATCCATGCGCCGCCTAACTCAGGATAGGTTAATGCTTCTTGCAATGCATCAAAGAGTTCCTCCTCGTTTTTACCAGATGCGATATATGGATGTTCTATTTTATTAACGGGATGTATAAAGGATAGCGGCTGGTAGCCTAAATCCAAAAGCAAGAGTTTCCAATTATAAGCGTTTTCAGGGTTGTTAAAAGCATTTGTAACAACATAAAAGCCAGTAACTTTATTTAGCGTTTTTGAGGATTTTGCGCTTTTACCAGGTTTGGTTTTACCAGGTTCTGCTTGTTTAGGTGCTACGCCAGCTGGCTTTACGGCTACAATCGCTGCGGTTTGTATTACGGTTTCTAGTGCAGTTTGCTTGGCACCTAGAAGATCTGGCAGTCCTTGTTTATCTAAAAAGGCTTCGTCTATTTGGGTTTGAAATGCTGTAAAAAATACGTAAAACCCATTGGCTTTTGTAGCATATACGATGTCCAGTTTATTTGAATTTTTTGGTAAAATGCTTTTGCTTTCTACTGCTATTTGTGCAATAACACCTAGCGTGTTTACGTCATTGGGAATGGGTTCAAAATTTGGGCCATCCCCATAATGAATGGTGCTGTTAAAAAAGTTGCGCTTTGGTCTTCGTTGGGATCTGAGGTCGTACGTCTCCTCTGTATATGGGTTTATGATTGTAACCTGATCACCTTTTAAGGAATAATCACCGTCTAGCGCACCTATGGTAATAATAGAACTTGAACTTTCATTATCAGGAATATGAAAATCGGTTATGGAAACGGTTACCTTTTCATCCTTCACAATTTGAAAACCAGAAAAGCTGGTAATAAACTGCGGCGGCGCGTCTACATGCTCATAAATTATATAAAGTAGCCATCCAGCCGCACTACCACCTTCTATAAAACCCTCAGTAGCAGCTATGTTTGCCACGGTAATGCGGTCTAGTGCGTCCGCTTGGTTTAGCAATGCAGTAACATCTACTTTACACACATAGGGTTTGTTGTTTTGTAAGATGCTATTTGTGGCGGTCGACCCATCGTAGATTTTAGTTCCTTGTGTGTTTTGATAGACACTACCGTTTATTTTTAGTTTAACTTGCGTAAAGTCGTGTGTTCGATCCTCATTTAGATTATAAACGTACTCTTTACGATTAATTTTTCTGGAGCCTGTTGTGCCAGCATACGTTCCAGACCAATATAGCGTTGCGCTCACGATTTGTGAATTACTTAAAAGCTGTATATTAGCTGCACTTGAAGAGAATGTCGTCGGGTCTTCGTCTATGTCTATATAAGTCATATTAACAACATCGTTAATAGGGTTTGTTTTATCACTTAGTCCATACTTGCGCTCACTTAGTATGTTGTTGCCTATAGTTATAGCACCGCCTTTTAAATAATAGGCATGGTCTTGTGAAAACGGAACATTGTCTTGGGCATAACTTAGTTGTACGCCCCGTATAATTATCAAAATTAAAATAAGATTATTTGCGCATGAATTCATGGTACGGCATTTTTAGACCAGCCAAATTTAACATAAATAAGAACGATTAAACTATTTAGAACCATGTCAAAAAACAAATCACATGCCGTTAATAACACCATTAGATCCATCACATAATAAAGAAACGCAAGACTTGGCAAGATTCTATGAGGAGACGCTGGGTTTTTGTCCTAACTCAGTTCTGACGATGCAACGTCGTCCTGCGATTTCTAAAGCCTTTATTAACCTTAATAAAGCGGTTATGGAAAATCAGGGCCGTGTAACCAGCGCTTTAAAACGCATGATTGCATGGGTTTCTAGCAACGCAGCCGGTTGCAGGTACTGCCAGGCTCATGCCATACGGGCTGCTGAGCGTTATGGAGCCGAACAGGAACAACTAGACAATATATGGGAATACCGCACGCATGCTGCTTTTAGTGCAGCTGAGCGTGCTGCGCTGGACTTTTCACTTGCCGCAAGTCAGGTGCCTAATGTTGTAAATAAAGATATTTGCGACAGGCTCCACCAGCACTGGGACGACGGTGAGATTGTTGAAATGCTGGGTGTTATTTCCTTGTTCGGTTACTTGAACAGGTGGAACGACTCTATGGGAACCACTATGGAATCACCTGCTGTAGAAAGTGGTGAACAGTATTTAGGGAAGCACGGTTTTGAGGTAGGAAAGCATATTTAATTTTTAATAGACGGTATAAACACAAGCTTCTTTAAATACCCTTGATCATCATATTCTACTACGAGGTTCTTATTTTGTGTATAGCCTAAACCGTTATGGGATTCTAAAGTGACTATGTAGTTGCCATTTCCGGTTTTGCGCATGGAACCTGCCAGATCATCGTACCTATAAATATCATAAGTACCGTCACCGGTTTGCACTAATCGGTATAATAAATTTTCGGTTTTGTGCGAGTAAGATGTTATATCGTCTTGTACGGCAACGAGTGCTATTTCTTGTAAGCTTTTTGATGGTGCTGCTGTTACTCGCTCTTGTTCAGGTGAGATGGGTGCGGTTTCTAGGTACGCAGCAGTATCATCAGGACTGTACGCGTAGACAAAACCATCTAAGGGGGCAAAAGCATTTCTTAACGCCTCGTGCAGTGCTTTGCGGTTGTCTTTTAAACGTGAAACGCCTTCTGTACTGTAAATAATTGTTCCAGAACAGTCTACAAAATCAACCGTGAGTTTATGGGAAAGTAAACCAGCAGATTGCATGTTAACCAGCAATGCATTACACGTTTCCATTTTAAAATCTGCCGGCAGTACTGCGCCATTTTTGAAAACAGTAAAACCGTTTTTCTTAAGTA
>Ga0136559_1000162_pt1 | contig 22331 bp, 19 predicted proteins | sample AntRauMeHopE1496_FD_104633 | JGI IMG/M metagenome (GOLD analysis project Ga0136559, IMG submission 104633) | Saline lake microbial communities from Rauer Islands, Antarctica - Metagenome Hop E1 #496 | ecosystem: Environmental > Aquatic > Non-marine Saline and Alkaline > Saline | place... | reverse complement strand
CTTCGGAGTTTGATTTTTGATTCGTTTGATTTCCCAAATTTGAAGTCAATTTCAGATTTGATGACTATCGATACCGTAGATGGTTTTCAGGGACAAGAGCGGGATTTGATGATGATTTCCTTGACGCGATCCAATGATCGGGGAGAAATCGGCTTTCTTTCGGAGGAGCGACGCATGAATGTCGCCCTCACCCGAGCCAAGCGAAAACTGGTGATAATAGGGGATAGCAGTACTTTGGCAGCTCATCCATTCTTCGATTCGCTGCTCGGCTATGTGGAGGAAAAGGGCGGTTATCGAAGTGTGTGGGAGTACTTAGAGGATTAAAGTACGATATTTGAAAAATAATTTGATTGATTTATAGGTGGTTAGACAAAATGTAAGATTATTTATTAGTTTTTATTTGCAAGAAAAAAAAACTGTTTTATTTTTATTCAGTTCAATTATTTATTCACATAACTAACAACAAAATGTAAAAATTCATGATTACAACTGCGCTATTCACTACGATGATCATGGTGAATATAGGATCCACACAAGAGACTGTTGCAGGTCCATTTGGGAATCAAGGGCACTGGGTGGAGGATGAAAATGGAGGTAAAGTTTGTGCTACGCATTGGTGGCTGAATCGGTGCATCGTCAATCCAAAAGATGACGAAATTTCCTAAGGATTTTGGGGTTACTAATTTAAAAAAGTAGCCCCATTTTATATATTTATTATTTATGCCATGAAATCTGCCAATTTGATTATCCTCTTGCTAACTTTACTTTTGTCTTGTTCAGATCGTAGAGAAGGAAATAAGAATTTAGGGCCAGACTTAGCCTTATCTATGTTTGATTCGATAATAGACTTAGGTATAACTAGTCCAGTGGATTTTGGAGGGATGATTTCTGCGAGTTATGTTTTTCAGGATTCTTTAATTTATATTTTGTCAAGTAAATCAGCTGAAAAAATTTATCGAGTAAATCTGGACACCAGGCAATTTTTGGATCCTATAGCATTAGACCCTAATTTTTTTTCTAAACCCTCAGGTATATACGTTCATAATGAAGACAGTATATTTGTTAGCGAATTTGGGTATCCTATTATTTATTTAATAAATCAAAATGGAGATGTTTTGAATACCTATGATCTCTATCGAGAAAATCTCTGGAAGATGCCTAAGGAAGGATTCTCAAATTTCGGACTATTCTCAAGCTATGGGATAGAGTTTGAATACAATGCTGATAGAAATAGTTTTTTCATTCCACTAAAGCAGCTTGATCTTTGGTATTTTGTAGAGGAAAAGAAAAGTTTTCCAGTCCTTGGGGAATATAGTCTGGAGTCTGCCGATTTTATCAATCTTTTTGGAACTTATCCAGGCATCTACGGGGATTCAGAAAACTATCTCTTACCTTTTTTTCTTAGTCATCCTACAGTAACTATCGCAGGCGATAAAGTTATTGTAAGTTATTCTTTAGACCCCAATCTATATGTGTATGACTTAGACGGAAATTTTCTAGAAACTTTCTTAGCTACAATTAAAAATTTTCAGCTTTCAGAGCCTCTACGCTATAACATACCTGACTTTGATGATCAAGGCATGTTTGAGTACAGTGGTCGGAGCTCATTTTTCACTGATTTCTTCTACGTGAAAGAAAGCAACAAGTATGTAAGAATATTTAATAAGTGCATTCCCAATGCTGAAGGATTTTGTAAATCTAGATCCATCTTTGCTTTAATATTTGATAAGAACCTAGCATTGGTCGAGGCTAGGCTTATTGGAAATGATTACGAACCACGATATTTTCCTCAACACGTAAGTTTCAGAAAAGGGTTTTTATCAAAATTAAATCAGCCTTCTAATGATGACATTTTTTTACTTAATGACTATTTTACACTTGATTAATTGTACCTGTATGAAGTTGATTACTACCCGCCAGTACATGAGTAATTGGGATAATTATCAGACTGAGTCTAATGGAAAAATTTTAGAGATTTTACCTAGCTGCGTGCAGCAAGATGAGACGTATTTGAAAAAAAATAAAGCAATTAAAATAAGATTAGTCCTGATTTTTTTTGCATTTCTAACTCATCAATTAAATGCACAGGATGATGTTCCTGAACTGATTTTATCTATAGAAAATCTTTATCATGCCAATGAAAACACAAAGCTAACTCGACTATATTTCTTCGATGATTCACATACCATAGCATTCCGTTATGGTATTCAATTTCCTAAAGATCTTGTCTTATTGAGCAAGTCTAGATTGGTTAGGGATAGTCTTAATCTCAGAGCGAAATTTGGCAATGGATTGACAGTTCATTCTATTTTTCAAAAATCCGATTCTGAAATATATATTGTTCATAGTTTTGGGACCAGTGAAGCCAAAGTTACAGGAAATAGTCTTTCTCTTGTAAGTGAAAGGTTGAAGCCTGGAATACCTCCAATTGATCCTGAATTTCTCGCAGACCACGAATTGATTGAATTAGGAGAATTTACTATTGGGTATAAGGTGAATCCTAAGAAGTGGTTAACTTCTCCTGATTTTTGGGTTTATGATTGGAAGAAAGATCGATTTGCTGTTTATAGAGATTCTGAGATTCCAGAGCTGTCTAAAAATCGCTATTTGAAAGTTGGGTCTACAGGTGTTCCTGAGCCTTTCAGTACCTATAATCACTTCACTTACTTTATATCAAAGACTCAAGACGGTTTCCTTTTTAATTTGCCTCTAAAAAATAGGTTTGTTATTTATAATCAGGATGCTGGAACGATGCAAGGTTATACCTTTCCAGACTTAGATAAAAAATCCAATGCATGGTTTGTACTTTATGATAGACACATGAACAGATATTTCCCTATTCTTCAGGATAATAAAACCTTTAAAATTTACTCTTTAGATCAGAGTTTAAAAAAATTTCAATTACTAGCTACTACTTCCGAACAGCCGCTAGATGTGGATAATGGGAGAGTGTATATTAGAAAATTACTTTACAAGGATAAAAAGGAAGGGTGGTATTTTGATCACCATCTGATTGATTTGTATCCGAAGATTAAGTAATCTTCAATTTTTTTTCTTTCAAACTGCCACGGTGAATGAGTTATTCCATTCTAGTCCTCAATTCTGTACAATCTAATCCTTCACTTTATAATGATAATTCAGCGCACTAAGAATATTTCCAAAAGCTTCGGCAGATTTCAATTGCTCTTCGCTGACATCATTGCCCAAAAGTCGGAGAAGTAATAGCCCATAGATTCCGTTCAGGCAGATTTGAATTTCATTGCCGAGGTCCACTCCGTCTGCTTGAACGATCGCTTCTAGGATAAATGGCTTGGCTTTAGCATACGTTTCGAAGTAAGTCTTGTCTGTCTTCAGTAGGTCCCAATGAAGCTCAGCAAGTTCCATCACCACTTGATTCAACTCGGCTAGGTGACCTTTCACTAGAATTCCTTCGGCCTTCATCTGATTGGACAAGTTTGCAAACCAGTTCGAAATTTCAATTTTATCATCATCCGAGACAGGGTATTTGGAGATGAGGTATTTATCCATCTCCCCTCGATCCCCTTGATAAGACCGAACAAGATCCTCCATTTGGTACATGTAGATCAGGTATTCGGCAATGTTTTGGGTTTTTTTCCTTTCGGCTACGGACTGCATTGGATTGGAGTTTTAAAGTGCAAATCTGGGGAAATTATTAATAGACAATAAACAATCACCAATTTTCTATTGGATTTACGCCTGAAGATAAAACTTGTACATTGATCATTGAGTTTGAACATTGAAACTTGATCATTCTCTTATCTCCTACTTATTTACTATTTTTGCGCCCGAAATGAATATGAAAAACATCAGAAATTTCTGTATCATCGCCCACATTGATCATGGGAAGAGTACATTGGCGGATAGATTATTGCAAGAGACGGATACCGTAGCGGATCGGGATATGCAAAATCAGTTGTTGGACAATATGGATCTGGAGCGGGAGCGAGGCATCACGATCAAGTCTCACGCCATCCAGATGAAGTATACTCATGAGGGTGAAGAATACACCTTAAACTTGATTGATACGCCAGGTCACGTGGATTTTTCCTATGAAGTTTCTCGTTCTATTGCAGCCTGTGAGGGCGCTTTATTGATTGTAGATGCATCGCAAGGAGTAGAAGCACAGACGATTTCCAATTTGTATTTAGCCCTCGGTCATGACTTGGAGATTATCCCCGTGCTCAATAAAATTGATCTTCCCGGAGCAGATCCCGAAGCAGTGGCCGATGAGGTAATTGACTTGCTCGGTTGTAAACGTGAGGATATTATTTTGGCCTCCGGCAAAGCGGGTTTGGGAATAAAAGATATTCTAGAAGCGGTGATTAATCGAATTCCTGCGCCAAAAGGCGATCCCGAAGCACCACTTCAGGCGATGATCTTTGACTCAGTTTACAATTCATTCCGAGGAGTGGAGGTTATTTTCCGAATTTTCAACGGGACTCTGAGCAAAGGCGATAAAATCAAATTTGTCAATACCGGTAAGGAATACGAGGCAGATGAAATAGGTATTTTAGGACTCAACCAAATTCCACAGCAGACCATGGCTGCGGGCAACGTGGGTTACTTGATCTCAGGAGTTAAAGTGGCCAAAGAAATAAAAGTTGGAGATACTATCACACATGTCAAGCGTCCATGCGAAGCATCGATTCAAGGATTCGAAAATGTGAAGCCGATGGTTTTTGCCGGAATCTATCCGGTGGAAACCACCGATTATGAGGAACTCCGCTATTCCATGGAAAAACTCCAGTTGAATGATGCTTCGCTGGTTTGGGAACCAGAGACTTCCATGGCTTTAGGCTTTGGTTTTCGTTGTGGATTCTTGGGAATGCTACACATGGAGATTATCCAAGAGCGATTGGAGCGAGAGTTTGACATGACTGTCATCACTACGGTGCCATCGGTGCAGTTCAAAGCACTGATGACCGATGACACTATTAATCTGATCAATGCGCCCTCGGATATGCCTGATCCTACTCGTATGAAACATATCGAGGAGCCTTATGTGAAAGCTTCGATTATCACAGCTGCTGAATATGTTGGTGCAGTCATTACCCTATGTATGGATAAGCGTGGTCAGATTAAGAATCAAGTTTATTTGACTTCAGAGCGAGTGGAGTTGACTTTTGATATGCCATTGGCGGAGATTGTATTTGACTTTTTTGATAAGCTGAAAACCATTTCAAGAGGCTATGCTTCTTTGGATTACGAACTGATTGGCTATCAAGTGTCGCACATGGTCCGATTGGATGTGATGCTGAACGGAGAGCCTGTGGATGCCTTGTCGGCGGTAGTTCACCGAGACAAAGCCTACGATTGGGGAAGAAGACTTTGTGAAAAGCTAAAAGAATTGGTTCCGCGTCAGATGTTTGAGATTGCGATCCAGGCTGCAATTGGTCAGAAAATTATCGCCAGAGAAACTGTGAAGGCCATGCGTAAAAACGTGCTTGCAAAGTGCTATGGAGGTGATATCTCCCGAAAGCGAAAACTCCTCGAAAAGCAGAAAAAAGGCAAGAAGCGAATGCGACAAGTCGGAAACGTGGAGGTGCCGCAGGAGGCATTTATGGCGGTATTGAAACTGGATTAAGGGATTTACGAATTTTTGATTTACGATTTATGAGATCTATCGCACTTCGCACGTGATTTTTCATGGTTACGTTTTCTTTTATTAATTAAAGATAAATGATGCAATTATGAAAAATGAAATGATCAGAAGGACGAAACAATTTGCTATTGATGTCTGGCGTTTGTGTTCGAAATTGCCTCATTCTAGAGAGTATAATAGTTACGTAAACCAGTTAATCAGAAGCTCCAGTTCAGTTGCTGCTAATTATAGGGCAGTAGGTAGAGCGAAATCAAAAGCAGATTTTATTAATAAATTGAAAATTGTTGAGGAAGAAGGTGATGAGAGTCAGTTTTTTCTAGAGGTGATAAATGAAGTAAATGATAATCAAGATTTGTTTCCAGAAATCACTCGTCTAATTAAAGAAGCAGATGAAATCGTAGCTATTGTTGTAGCCAGTATAAAAACAGCAAGATCTTCCGATTCGTAATTCAATCATAAGTTTAAATAAGTCTCCTAAGTTATAAATCAACGATTGGAGTTCAAAAAGAACTCGTAAACCCCAAATCCCAAATCAAATGATTGGAGTTCAAAAAGACCTCGTAAATCGTAAATCGTAAATCAAATGATCTTAATCGACGGTAAACTCACCTCATCTCAAATCAAAGAAGAAATAAAAACCCGGGTATCCGAAATTAAAGCTGAAGGTGGAAAAATCCCTCATTTAGCTGCAATTTTAGTGGGATATGACGGCGCAAGTCAAACTTACATAGGAGCAAAAGTAAAGGCCTGCGAATATGTGGGTTTTGAGTCCACTTTGGTTCGAATGGAAGAAACCGTGACTGAAGAAGAATTACTTCGGAAAGTCGAAGAAATCAATGAAAATCCTGAAATCGATGGGTTGATCGTTCAGTTGCCACTACCAAAGCATATTTCTGTAGAGAAAGTAACTAGCAAGATCAAGCCTGAAAAAGATGTGGATGGATTCACTCCGGCAAATGTGGGTCGAATGGCTTTGAATTGGCCCGCTTATGTGGCTGCTACTCCTTTTGGAATCATAGAATTATTAAAGCGCTACCAGATCGAAACTTCCGGTAAACACTGCGTCGTAATCGGAAGAAGCCATATTGTGGGTAGCCCGATGAGTATCCTGATGGCTAGAAATGGCTATCCGGGAAATGCGACAGTTACCTTGACGCATAGCCGAACCAAGAATCTTGAAGAGATAGCTCGGACAGCCGATATTTTGATCGTGGCTTTGGGCAAGCCTGAGTTTGTGACTGCTGACATGGTCAAGCCAGGTGCTGTAGTGATCGATGTAGGAATCCACCGCGTAAAGGATGCTTCCAAGGCATCCGGTTTTAGATTGATCGGGGATGTGAAGTTTGACGAAGTGGCGGAAAAAGCCTCGGCCATTACGCCAGTGCCGGGTGGAGTAGGACCGATGACTATCGCTTCTTTGCTTTACAATACTTTGCTATCGGCAGAAAAGAAGGTTTATTCCTAAAAAAATCCGAAAAGGTTTGATTCGGGTTTGCAACAGTTGCGCTCGAATGATACTTTTGCAAACCAATAATCGCGCACGTGGTGAAACTGGTAGACACGCCAGCTTGAGGGGCTGGTGCTTTAAGTAGTGTGGAAGTTCGAATCTTCTCGTGCGCACAGAGAGCTCTGAAGTAATTCAGGGCTTTTTTTTATGATCTTCTGACCACTTTTGAGATTTACAAAACTTCGAAGGTAAATTTCATACTGACGCTATCTACCGCTTTAATCAACGGCAAAGTTCACGAAGGTTTCACAAAGTCTGTGAAGTAGTTTTTTTTCTCCGGAAGGAAGTTTGACTTTTCTCATTTCGTATTTTATCTCCAAAACTGAAATGCTTTCTTAACAGCAAAGGCCATCAAGGTTCCTTACAGGTTAGCATAAGCTATCATACCGCGAAAGTGAAGATGCTTTGTCACAGCTTTTTTCTCTACAACCCAGAATGGACTTAGGGGATTTAGTCAGCCGCAAAGTCCACGAAGGATTCGCAAAGGCTGCAGGGTAGTAGTAGTTTTTTCTTTTGGAAGTTAAATAGGCTTAATTTCAGTGTGTTTTATCAAAAGCTTTTGGAAATTATCACTTTTCCTAACAGCAAAGTTTGTGAAGGCTGCAAAGCAGATCTAGTACTACGACGAAGAACTTGTCCCTTCTCAGCTTGTTTCATCACAAGTCGAATTACACGGTTTTGGGAACCACCATTCTTGGAGATACCAACCGGCGCAATGGCTGTTAAGATTATCTTAAAAAAATTGTTTTTCCTATCTGACTGTTGATACAAACGGAAGGTAATCCCAATAAATGATGCGTTGTCTGGAGTAATATTTCCAATCAGGAAGTTCTAATTCTTGATGTTTTTTTTATCAATGGCTCCTCGGAACAAAAGTTTTTCCCTACTTTTTCATCCAAATTAAATATTTTATGAAATTCAAGAATGCTTTAGGCCTTTCGCTTATCTTTTTATTCGCAGCACATTTCAGCTTTGCTCAGACTGCTCAATTTCCCATTGTAAAAGACTACGGTGGTATTTATGAGATCAAAGATGCAATAGAGACGCCAGATCCATCGCTCGAATATAAGATCATCGTAGACATGACCACGGGAGCTGATAATCCTGAAGCAATCAGTCGTTGGGTGGACAACGTAGCTAGAATGATGAATCTACACGGTTTGGCAGGTGTGCCAAAGGATAGACTTCACGTCAAAGTGGTGATTCATGGAAGTGCAATTTTCACGCTTTTGACAGATGCGAATTATCAGGATCGCAATAAAGTGGATAACCCGAATTTGAAAGTCTATGATGCGCTATTGGATGCTGGAGCAGAGATTTTTGTTTGTGGACAATCGCTGATCGCACGGGATCTAGTCACGAGTGATCTATGGCCTGGCGTCAAAATCGCCCATTCGGCACTTACCACTGTTACCACCTATGTACCTCAAGGATACACGTATTTAAAGTTCTGATTCTCAATTTGGAATAATTTTTGGGTATCTGGGCGTATATCACTATGAAGAGAATTGCCCCCATCTACAATACTGCAGGAAAAGTTGTTTTAGGATTTTTCTTTGCTGCTCTACTCCTGATCGGAATAGCAGGGCTTACCTACTATACCCTGAATCAATTGCTGGACACGATGGATGAATTGGCACAGCCCAATCAGAAACTCAACGTACTCAATGAGCTGCAAGCTGAGATAATTCAAATCACGCAGGTTAGCCAAGGCAATCCAGAAGTAGATATCCGTGTCAAAGACTCCACTGTAAACTCCTTAGATGCCAAACTTGATCAGTTAGAGCTGATGGCCGTGGATACATTGGAATCTGGCTATCTTCGGCGGATTCGTGGTAATATCGGTTCGCTAGTGGCTGGATATCTTAATTTATACGAGGTCAAAAAAAATCTTGCAAGCCGTAATTTTACACAGGAAGCCCTTCGTAAAGTGGAAGTGGGAATTCGAAGAAGAGCCTCCTCAGTCGAGATTCAACCTCTAAAGCGGATCAACCCACAAGAATATCTGGTGGGCGCCAGACGCAAGCCGATTTCCACCAACCAAGAGCTTCAGATTACCGAGTCTTCTCAAGTAGAGGATAAACTCGTTAAATATCTTCGGGATCTCCAAAATCAAAATTATAAAGAACTTGGTCAAAAAAAGCCTCAAGCATTGGATAGCGTGTTATATGAAATCCGAAATGTGATCAAAAGAATCTATAGAGAAGAATCCTCTCAGCGTCAAAACTTGGCAACGATGGAATCGGAGCTTTCTCTCAAGCAGGGTGAGATCGTCGGAACCATCCAAAATCTGGTAGCTACACTACAAAAACGTGCGTTGGAGGAGTCCAATCAAAAGAATGAGTCTGCATATGGTTTGAGCTATGACGTGACGATGTTTTTAATACTTATTGTCGTTATTGCTATTTTTGGGATTTCCCTGATGATTTATTCTATTCTCAAGGAGATCAAGCTTACTAAAAAATATCAGGAAAACTTATTTGCTTCCCAGCAAAAGGCAGAAGGTCTAGCCAGATCCAAGCAGGAGTTTTTGGCTAATATGAGTCATGAAATCCGTAATCCACTCCATGTAATCCAGGGCTATCGCTCTGTTTTGGAAAAAAGTGACTTGGATCTCAACCAGCAATCTCAGCTCCGAATGATAGGCTTTGCTTCGGATACCTTAATGGAAATTGTGGATGAAGTCCTCGATTTTTCCAAATTGGAAGCGGGCAAGCTGAAGTTGGAAACCAAAGAATTTGATCCGGAGATACTTTTTGAGTCCATTCAAAATTTCTTTGAATTAAAGGCAGTTGAAAAACAGCTTCAATTTAATTGGGAAATGAATCTTCCTGAAGGCCGATCACTGATCGGAGATCAACTCCGGCTCAAGCAAATATTAAATAATCTGTTGAGCAATGCCTTCAAGTTCACAAGCGCTGGTTCGATTGATGTCATAATCAACTGGGGAGACGATACGCTGTCTGTGGAAATAATGGACACTGGTATTGGAATGAGCCAAGAAGTACTGCAACGTGTGTTTTTAGAATTTGATCAAGCCGATACATCGATTTCCAGAAAATATGGTGGCACCGGATTGGGCCTTGCTATTGTGCAACGACTGATCACGCTGATCGGTGGTACCATCACCGCTGACAGTGCTGATAATGTGGGAACTAAAATGAAGATTACCCTGCCGCTACTCGCCGGGGATCCTATTCAGGAGCAATTCCACGAGAGTCTTGCTCAATCCCTCGATTTGACTGGGAAGCAGATTTTGTTAGTAGACGATGATCCAGTTGGAATCAAATACCTCGAGACAATACTAAACTATTTTGGAGCTACTTGCACTTGCTATGTGGGAGGGCTATCCTTTAGAGATGATTTCAAACATGCTCATTTTGATTTAGCTATTTTGGATATTCAGATGCCTGAGTATTCTGGATTTGATGTGGTGAAAAAGTTGAGGTCATTAGATCAATTTCAGGACATACCAATATTGGCAATGACCGCAAATGTATTTGTTGAGGAGCGGGAAAGTCTAATGAAAGCTGGTTTTGATAATCTATTGATCAAACCTTTTCAAGAAAGTGCATTAGTCGAGACGATTGGAATCTATTTTCAGCATGCTATCCTCAATAAAACGGAACGCAAAAATGGTTTCACAGAATCTGCCGAAAGCCATCAACTTACGGATCTTCGGAGATTTTGTATGGATGATGAGCAGCTTCTAGGTGACATAATAAGCGAACTTGTTCTCCAGACGAGAAAGGAACTGCAGGAATTGAAAAAAGCATGGTTAAACAACCGATATGAAACGATTCTGGAAATCTCCCATCAAATGGCAAGTAGACTTGGACAAATCAAAAGTCCTGCCGCCCGAATCGCTCGAAAAATCGAAACCAATCTCAAAATGAGCAATAAAAATGGGCTTGCTGAGCTCCTAAGTCAACTTGACAGGGAGGTAAGTTCGCTATTGGACGAGCTATCTCGTAGACCAACTTTGGTTGCTGGTGAATCTGTTGGACTCTAGCAATTATATTCAGGCATTAAGAAGTATTTTTTCTAAACGTGACTATCCAATCAGACCTTTATTCTTCATTCATGCCATATTTTTCCATCTTACTGTAAAGTGTTTTTCGATCCATCTTAAGGATACGAGCAGTCTTGGATTTGTTGAATTTGGTATCCACCAAGACCTTTTGAATCAGATTTTTTTCTTGATCCTCCCATTGTGATTTATAGTTTGTAGGATTAGCAGTCATCTGATTGGTAGCTGAGCCGGTGCTGGGGCTGTCATAAAACATTCCCATCGAAGCGCTACTCTCTTGCAAGTCACTCGGTAAAGCCTCTTTCTCGATAAGTAAGTCGACGGACAATAATACAGCCCGCTTGATAATATTCCGAAGCTCCCGGAGATTTCCAGGCCAATCATAGCTTAAAAAAACTTCCCATACCTCCTTCGAAAAACCCTTGACATTTTTATTGAGCCGAAGGTTACTTTCCTTTAAAAATTCAATGGCGAAATCTTCCAAATCATTTTTTCGGTCCCGAAGCGGAATAGCTTTGAGCGTAAATTCGTTGAGTCGGTGGTAGAGATCTTCACGGAAATTACCGGTTCCGGTCTGCTGAAATAAGTTTTCATTCGTAGCTGCGATGATTCTCAGATCCACTTCTATTTCCTTATTTCCTCCAATTTTCCTGATTTTGCGCTCCTGAATTGCTCTGAGAAGCTGGATCTGAACTTCATAGGGAAGATTTCCTACTTCGTCCAGAAAAATTGTACCACCGTTGGCGCGTTCAAAGTGCCCCGTTTTATTATCCAATGCGCCTGTAAAAGCTCCTTTAACATGTCCGAAAAGTTCGCTTCCGGCTAATTCTTTGGGAAGTGCGCCACAATCTATGGCGACGAAAGGACCATCTTTCCGAGCAGAAAAATCATGGATTCGCTGTGAAATAAGCTCCTTTCCAGTTCCTGTTTCTCCTAAAACAAGTACGCTTAAGTCAGTAGGAGCCACGAGTTGAATGTGTTTCTCAAGTTTCTCAGCTTCCAATGAGGTGCCAACTACATAGCTGTTTTTGACAATATTGCTGGAAGTGGAAGGATTATTTTTGGAGGGATTTTCTTCATGAATCGGCGAGGAAATCAATTTTTCTGCAAGGGATTCTCTTACTGTGGCAAGAAGTTCATCAGGATTAATCGGTTTGGTAATGTATTCAAAAGCGCCAAGTTTCATCGCTTTGATCGCTATCCGGATATCTGAATAATGCGTGATCAGAATGACGTGAGTTTGAGGAAAATTGCTTTTTGACCATTGCAAAAGTTCCATTCCTGTCCCATCTGGCAGTCTGAAGTCAGCGATAATCAGATCAAACTTAGCGTTGGACAGGAGCTGCTGCGCCTCCTTGACTTTGATTGTCGAGTCTACCGAAAATCCATTTTTTTCTAAAAAATTTTTGACAATTCGGGCGTACGTCAAATCGTCTTCAACCAGTAATATCCTTTTCATAAAGTTATGATTTGGGTAAAAATAACAAAAAAAGCACCAGACAAAGTCCGCGGCTTTCTTATTTTAAGAAATGATGATCTTATTCTACGATCTCAATTCCTGCTTCGTCATAGATTTTCATAAGGCTTTACACTGTTCCATTGTCAAAAGTGATTGTAAAGTGAACTTTATCATCTGGAGAAGAAATTTCCCAAGCTTGCAAAATTGGGAAGGCAGAAATGATTTCATCAAACGTAGTCGTAGCTTTCGCTGCATCACGCAAAGTCTTTGGATCGATTTTTACTTTCTCCTGTGCTTCTATTATTCAGGTTGGGGAATTATGAAAAGTCAAGTCGATCGGATTGGTAATTGCTGTGCTGGCAAATAGCATTGTGGTATTAATGAGTATTTTTTTCATGATTCAAGTTGGTTTAAGACCAGCTCGAATATTTAATTAGCCGAATCCGGATCCATTGTCTTTGGTTGGTACCCTCAGACATGTAGTAAATATGCGATCATTATTCCCAGTGCCCTGAATGAGTTTTTTGCACCTTTCAATCGGAAATCCTGCAGCGTTTTTGTAGATAGTGTCTTCAGATCCTTGATAACTATTTTTATAAATTATGTTATTCGAGAATAAAAATGATTTATACGTCATATAAGAAAGGTTTATAAACCTGAATGACTAGTAGAACTTTTTTTGGCCAAATTTTCTTTTAAATGACTTAACTTTGATATATCAAATCTAACTTTCTCCTGACTCCATGAGTGATTCGATCAAACACGAGTGCGGCATAGCAATGATAAGGCTGCGAAAACCCGTTCAATATTACATTGATAAATACGGGACAGCAGCTTTTGCCTCCAACAGGCTCTACGTGCTGATGCAAAAGCAAATCAATCGGGGACAAGATGGCGCTGGAGTCGCAAATATCAAGATCAACACCAGTCCAGGAACGCGGTACATTAGCCGATACCGTTCCATTGAGCCTTCGGCAGTCAATTTTATTTTTGATAAAATCAACAAAAAGTACAAAAAGGCGAAAAAAATTGGCGGTCATGATGCGCTTACTGATGGCGAATGGCTCAAAGAAAATATCGCATTTACAGGTGAAGTGTGGCTGGGTCACCTGAGATATGGCACACATGGAGAGAATTCTATTGAAACCTGCCATCCTTTTTTAAAGCAAAATAATTGGCGAAGTAGAAACTTAGTCATGGCTGGTAATTTCAACATGACCAATGTGGAGGATCTGTTTGGAAAGCTGGTAGAACTCGGTCAGCATCCCAAAGAGAAAACCGATACGGTGACAGTAATGGAAAAAATCGGGCACTTTTTAGACGAAGAAAATCAACGAATTTTCGATAAATACAAGCATAAATTTTCCAATGAGCAGATTACCCAAGTAATTGAAGATGAACTGGATGTGGCTCGGATTCTAAGACGATCCTGCCGTGATTTCGACGGAGGATACGCAATGGCCGGGGTGATTGGCAACGGTTCTGCTTTTGTGGTGAGAGACCCTTCAGGCATTCGTCCAGCTTATTATTATGCAGATGACGAAGTGATCGTGGTGGCTTCCGAAAAACCCGCAATCAAATCAGCTTTCGATATTAATTTCAAAGAAATCAAAGAAATCAAACCTGGGCACGCTTTGGTGATCAATAAGGACGGTTCATTCTCAGAGGACGAAATCATGCCGGCTCGGGAAAAGAAGTCCTGCAGCTTTGAGCGAATCTATTTTTCCAGAGGCACTGACCCGGATATCTATCAAGAGCGAAAAAATCTTGGGAAAGCATTGATTCCTCAGATCCTCAAAGCAATTGATTTTGATCTGAAAAACACCGTATTCTCTTACATTCCAAACACCGCAGAAACGGCCTTTCTCGGGATGATCGAGGGGTTGGAAGACTATCTTTCTGCCAAACGCCGCGAGATTTTTATAGAAGGAAAGCCTCACTTAGGTAATTTGGAGGAGTTGCTGAATTTTCGACCTAGAGTAGAGAAACTGGTCAGCAAGGATGTGAAACTTCGGACTTTCATCACCAATGATGATGATCGAGACAGTTTGATAGCAAATGTCTACGACACAACTTACGAAGTCATCAAACCGGGAGTGGATACCATCGTGGTTATTGACGACAGTATTGTGAGAGGCACTACGCTCGAAAAGAGTATTTTGACCACTTTGGACAAACTGAAACCAAAGCGGATTATCATCGTGTCCTCTGCTCCGCAAATCCGATACCCTGATTGCTACGGCATTGATATGTCCAAAATGAAGGAATTTATCGCATTTCGTGCTGCACTGGCTTTGCTCAAAGATCAGAAAATGGATTATATCCTAGACCAAGTTTATGATTCATGTGTAGCTTTGAATGAAGGACGTGAGAATTTTGTGAAGGGAGTATATGACAAATTTACGCCTGAAGAAATCTCAGATAAGATCGCTCAAATCGTGACTACAGAAGATATACGTGCGGATGTCAAAGTGATTTTCCAGACTGTTGAAAACTTACACAAGTGCATCCCCAATCATACCGGTGACTGGTATTTCACGGGGAATTATCCTACCGAGGGCGGAACTGTAGTTGTGAATAAATCTTTCGTCAATTTCATGGAAGGAAAAACGGTAAGAGCGTATTAGACCGAGGTAAAACACTACAATCTGGCAAAATTCACTTTAGTTGTTTATCTTCTTCAGATATTTAGGGTCTCGTTGAAATCGCGCTTTATTTAACAGATTCCAGTCTGATAAAATTTGAAATAAATGAGAGATGCGAAAATTGATATCAACGAATCGATTATCAAAAAATATGTAGAATCCAAGCGGCCGGAAGACCCTGAGATACGTGCACAACTCGATTTTGGATACTCATATGATGGTAGATATGTGATCTTATTTGAAATTCGACCTGATTGGAACAATCCAAAGGAATTTCAACACCGCGAATTTGCAAAAATCAGATATTATAAATCAAGAGAAGAATGGAATTTGTATTGGATGCGGGGTAGTGGAAAATGGGAGATTTACGGTCCATTTCCTGAATCCAACCAACTCAAAAGGATTCTAAAAATTATCAACGAAGATAAATACGGATGCTTTTATGGCTGATATTCAGAAAAACATCATCAGGGAAATTGCGGAAAATTTGAGCTGTGGATTTGATTGCTATCTCGATCCGAAAACACAGGAAGTAGTGACTATTCCAAATCTCTCAAATATAGTTGATGAGGAAGAGTTCAAAGAGGCTTACAAAGACGACTTGAAACTGATAAAAAGCCGAAAATCTGATTTTTTGAAATTTAAGGTGCTGGATAGTTTCGAGTCCTTCAAAATCATGGAGCGTTTCGTTGTGCAATTGACGGACACGAATTTCCAGTCTGAATTGGATCATATTTTAGAGATGAAAAGGCCTTTCCAGAATTTCAAACATGCTGTTGAAAATTCTGATTTTAGACAAAGCTGGTTTGATTTCAAGCAAGACCAATTGGAACAAATAGTTGAAACACAGTTGAAGTTAAAGATTGCCAATCGAAAAAAATAGGTCAAGAAGATTTGTGTATTGAGTGAATGACTTGCTAAATTTTGTGACTTTAACCAGAAGATTTGTCCGAATCTTATGAGATTTGGCTATCAAATAAGTCATTCATGAGCAACACAATCCGAAACAGAATAGGTTTCATCACTTTTTGATCTTCACGAATCATTATCCTATTTCCTAGAACTGTATTTTACATCCATCACCGAAATTATAATTCACACCTTATTAATTCAATATCAATTATGTCCATCAACGTTGCCCTTTTAAAAGAAATCTGTGAAATAGCCGGAGCTCCGGGATTTGAAAAGCGAGTTCGAGATTTTGTAATCGATCAAGTGACTCCTCTTGTGGATGAGGTAAAAGTGGATAATCTTGGTAATGTGATTGCAATCAAAAGAGGTGTTCGGAATCCGGATGGGAAACGTGTCATGATTGCCGCCCACATGGATGAAATCGGGTTTATCGTGACACATATCGATGAAAATGGCTTCTTGAGGTTTCATACCTTAGGAGGCTTCGATCCCAAAACATTGACTGCACAGCGGGTGTTCGTCCATGGTAAAAAGGATCTTGTAGGCGTCATGGGAAGTAAGCCTATCCACGTGATGTCAGCTGAGGAGCGAACCAAACTTCCAAAAACCACGGACTTTTTCATAGACTTGGGAATGTCCAAAACGGAAGTGGAAAAATGGATTACCATCGGCGATCCGGTGACCCGAGATCGGGAATTGATTGAGATGGGAGACTGCGTGAATTGTAAATCGATCGATAACCGAGTGGCTGTTTTTATCCTCATCGAGACGCTAAAGCAATTGGAAAACCCTGCTTATGATGTTTATGCGACTTTTACAGTGCAGGAGGAAGTTGGTCTTCGAGGCGCAAACGTTGCTGCACATAGCATCAATCCAGATTTTGGAATTGCCTTGGATACTACGATTGCGTTTGATGTACCAGGAGCCCAACCGCATGAGAAAGTCACTGAACTTGGAAAAGGTACCGCAATCAAAATCATGGATGCGATGACGATCTGTGATTATCGTATGGTGGAGTTTATGAAACAAACTGCGACCAAAGCGGAAATTACCTGGCAACCAGAAATCCTCACCGCAGGAGGTACCGACACCGCTGGAGTGCAGCGAATGGGGAAACAGGGCGCAATAGCTGGAGCAATCTCTATTCCTACACGTCATCTTCATCAGGTCATTGAGATGGCTCACAAGCAAGACATCGAGGATTCTATCGCTCTTTTGAAAGCCTGCTTAGAGCAGATCGATGGCTATGACTGGAAGTATTAATTCTTGATTTTCGTCCTGAAAATTTAGGGGATCTTTCCTGAAGATCCCCCTTATTCCTTTCATCTGCGGTCATAGCAGGGTTTTTGGATCATTAGCCGGTATGATTCAGAAACATTTTTTTCTCAACTTATTTCTCAGAAGAAAAAAGATTAAAGTAGAGCCCTTCCTGGCTTTCGGCAATAACCAAAAAATCTTTGTGAAAGGTCGGGTAATCACTGCCAACAAGCCTCCAAAACCTTCTTCCAGAAACTCGATTTTTAGAAATATTTTAGACACTATACGGAGATACGCTATTATTAGTATCTCCGATGCAGAGATTGAAGTGACGCACGAAGATCAAAGATACCTGACGCGTACCGACGAAAATGGGGTATTTGAGCTACAGATTGAGGCAAAAAAGCCAGATGGAGATCGAGTAGAAGTTTTGTCTTTTAAGATTATCACCCCAAAAGAGGGGGTTATGCCTGCGCTGCGTTTCATTGAAGTGACTAGATATGATGCTCCTACTGCGATCATCTCCGATGTAGATGATACGGTACTGATTTCTCATTCTACTCATATTGGGAAAAAGTTTTGGCTTTCGATATCTAAAAATTCAATTAATCGAAGGCCGCTTCCAGGGGTCTCCAAATTCTATGAAAAGCTCAGCCAATTTGGAAAAAACCCAATCTTCTACGTTTCTAGCAGCGATTGGTCGCTTTTCGATCTTATTTCGGATTTTTTGAGATTTCGGAAACTCCCTTTGGGACCAATTCTGCTTAAAGATGCCCATATCAATCTCAGCAATATATTCAAATCAGGTCAAGGCTCTCACTCGCATAAACTGGACAAGATTATTCTTTTGTTGGAATTCTATCCTTTGACTAAGTTTGTGCTCATTGGTGACAGTGGGCAGCAAGATCCAGAAATCTATGCTTCTATAATCGAAAAATTTCCCGGCAGAATCCTAGGAGTTTTTATCCGTTTGGTAGGCAATTTGGAAGAACAGAGGAAAATTGAACTAGAAAAGACTATAGAAATGGATCGCTTTTTCTTTATCAATACTTCCAAAGAAGCGATTGAGATTGCAGAGAAAGAAGGATTTATTAATTAACCCACACCAAGATGAAATCATGCCTTTTGATCTTCAATCCTATTTCAGGAGATAATGAGTTCTCGCTGGAAAATCTCCGCGATCGTGCCGTCAGCGAACTTCCAAATCATGAAGTGATTCAATACGAAACTACCGGGGAGAAAGATGATCTTAAAATCAAGGAATTGTCTGAAAGTAAGAATCCTGATCTGATTCTAATTGCCGGGGGAGATGGCACCATAAAATTGGTCTGCAATGCCCTGCAAGGTTGTGATAGGAGAATAGGTGTTATTCCGACCGGCTCAGCCAATGGTATGGCCAAATGTCTTGGAATTAATTCTATGGAAGAGGCTTGGATGGCAATTAAAGAAATGAAATTTTCTGCTGTCGATGCTCTTAGGTTAGGGGGCGATCTTTGCCTCCACCTGGCTGATTTCGGGTTGAATGCGGGCTTGGTCAAAAGTTTTGAAAAAGAAGGTAAACGAGGTATGGCTGGCTATGCAAAGAACTATTTTTCTGAAATTTTCAATGGCGAGATGGGGCGCTTCACGCTTGAAATGGATGGGCAAAATATCGATGTTGAAGCGAAGATGCTCGTGATTGCAAATGGAAGTCAGTATGGAACAGGTGCAAAAATCAATACTGAAGGGAAAATGAATGACGGCCTTTTTGAGCTGATTGCATTAAATCCGGAAACACTTTTGGATCATTTGGACGGGACTCTAGCGATGTTTCGAGGCAAACTGAACGAAAAAGACGTGTATCAGTATTGGCAAGGAAAATCTTGCCGAATTCACAATCACGATGGGCTTGATTTTCAGATTGATGGGGAAGTCAAGGATCAATTAGCCATCTTGGATGTTGAGGTGATGAAGCATGCCTTCGTTTTTTTGGTAGGAGAAAATTTTCAGAGTAAAGCGTAGGGATTTATAAAGGTCAGTTTTATTTCAAAACATTGGGATAAGGGAAAGTAGATTAGGCCTTAAAAGTTGTATTGAAAAAAATCCATTTCCAAAACTAAGTGAACATTTAGTCCATACTTTTTCCTTCTTACATGACAAAACCCCCTTTGAAGGTTGATTTTTTATCCGAATATAGGAAGGATCGGAACTTCATCCCTTTTAAAATTATCGATTTCATTTGTTAACCTAGAATTTCATTTTAGGCTATTGCTGGACTTGCCTTCAGCAGTTTTAATCTTTTCTATGTACAAGTCTAACGCATTTTTTAATGAATTTTACTTTTTTAATAAACCCCGTGGCTGCGTTGTGACTCAGTCCTTGAGCTTTGATAATTCAGCGATAATAATTGAATTTGGCCATTGAGCGAGATTTCTGCTCAATAAATATTCTTTGTGGAAACTGACGCTCTTTGAGAATAAAAACGGATTACGGCTTTGGCACTTTTGAAAACTCCACTTTGCTCACTTTAGCACCGGTCTGGTGAAAAAAGAAATTCACACTCTGGTATTATTTCTAGCTATCCTAATTTCAAAAGTTTGATCAAATTCCCCGTAAGATTTTTCATATTGAAGTGCAAAATCAATCCTTATGAAAAAGTCTCCTCTTCAAGCTTTCTTCCAAGTCTTAATAATTTTGGCCGTTGTTTCTTTTATCCCAAAAGAAATTGGAAACAAAATTACCGAAAGTCAGAGCTCATCCGATTGGCAAACGATCTTCAATGGCAAAGACCTTAGTGGCTGGATTCCGAAGATCTATCATCATGATACAGGTGATAATTATGCAAATACTTTTCGGGTAAATGAAGGTATTTTAGAAGTCAATTATTCAGATTATGGGACTTTTGACAATCGCTATGGGCATCTGTTTTATGAGAAGCCATTCTCTTCATTTCATCTGAAATGGGAATACCGATTTACCGAGGAATGGCTAGCCGATGCGCCCAATTATACCTATAGAAACAGCGGTGTGATGTTTCACTCGCAATCTCCGGAGTCTATCCTGAAGGAGCAGGATTGGCCAATATCTGTCGAATATCAGATGCTGGCTGAAGAAAAAGAAGGAGTCTCAAGGCCTACGGGAAATATGTGTTCGCCGGGTACGGACGTGTTTTTTGAAGGGGAAAAAGATCCGAGGCACTGCATTAATTCCACGTCTCCAACTTTCAAATGGGATGAGTGGGTCAATGCGGAGTTGATTGTCTATGGCGATTCGATTGTGCATCACTTGGTGAATGGAGATACGGTATTGACCTATACCAAGCCTCAAATCGGTGGAGGCGTTGCTAATGGCTGGGATCCAGCAATCAAAGTAGATGGAAAGCCATTAGTGTCAGGTTACATCGGTCTCCAAAGCGAGGGGCAAGGTGTGCTTTTCAAGGAGATCAAGATTCGGGATTTGAATAAATAAAAGTCCAAGTGATTGGATTCCCTTGAATGCAATCCATAATATTCGTGCCTTAAAAAGTACACTTTTGGAATAAGGACTGGATTTAGAATCTATTCACTGTCAATGATTAAGCATTTCTTATTATCTTGGAAGAGTATCTTTTTAATATCAATTTTTAACTTTTAATTTCAATTCTTATGGAAAGTAAATATGGTTTTTTGAAAATGACTATGGCTGAATTCGGTTCTTGGATCCAGTCTCAACGCATCGCACGTACCATTCTCACCGTGCAGCAGCATCACACTTGGAGTCCCAATTACACGCATTTCAATGGGAGTAATCATTTTGAAAGGCAACGGGCGATGAAAAATCATCACGTCAGAAATAATGGCTGGAGTGATATTGGGCAGCATTTTACCAGTTTTCCAGACGGGACTATTATGACCGGAAGATCATTGGAAGCTACACCTGCCTGTATTTTTGGAGCAAATCGAGATTCCATTTGCATAGAGCATTTGGGAAATTTTGACAAAGAAGGCGACATCATGACCAATGAACATCGTCTTGCTATTATCCAAATGACCGCAATGCTATGTGATAAATTCAAGCTACCTGTGAATACGTTCAGCATTATTTATCATCACTGGTTTGAACTGAGTACCGGTAAGAGAAACAATGGGATCGGTGGAAATAAATCCTGTCCGGGAACCAATTTCTTTGGAGGTAATACAGTAGAAGATTGCATGACAAATTTTCTACCACTGGTTCGGCAACAAATGCAGGGAACTCCAATTCCGAACTTACCAGTAGGTATTGAGAAGTATGTCGCAGTGACTGCGAGCTTATTGAATGTAAGGACTGCGGCAAAAAGTTCTGCCTCCAAGGCTCCGGATCGAGAAGCTGCACGGTTGGGCGCAATCTTAAGAGTGTATGAGGAATCTGACGGTTGGCTCAAAATCTCCAAAAGTCAATCGCACTGGGTTTTTGGAAAATTCACAACCGATGTGAAACGAGCCACCGTCAATGCCAATGTACTTCGGGTAAGAAGTGGGCCAGGTATTGAATTCGCTGTCGTGGACGACCTGATGAAGTCTGAGGAGGTGTTCATTTCGACTGTCAAAGGCGATTGGGTAAAAATTAGTTTGGAAGAAAAATGGCTAAGTAAAAGCTTTTTGGACTTCAACTAGTGAGTGTTAGACTAGCATCTTTATTTCCAAAAATGAGCGTTTAAGTTTCAGGTAATGAAATTTAGAAAAAGAAAAAACCCTCCTCATACTATATAGGGAGGGGTTTTTTTAATTAAGTATTTTTTAATTTAATGCAAACTGATCCAGAATCATGAAGTAAACGAGGTTTTAAGCTTCAGAGTCTTTGGATAAAAGCGAAAGATTTTCCTCCCTTACAATTCCACTACACTATTAATGATGTATTAAAGCTTTGCTAAACTAGCTTCCAAAGTCTTAATTTTGGCT
>Ga0136559_1000161_pt1 | contig 22426 bp, 26 predicted proteins | sample AntRauMeHopE1496_FD_104633 | JGI IMG/M metagenome (GOLD analysis project Ga0136559, IMG submission 104633) | Saline lake microbial communities from Rauer Islands, Antarctica - Metagenome Hop E1 #496 | ecosystem: Environmental > Aquatic > Non-marine Saline and Alkaline > Saline | place... | reverse complement strand
CTGGGGCTGACGGAGCCGATGCTGGAGACCTATCTGCATCAGCTGTTGTTCTCGCTGGGCGGTTGGGCGCAGGTTGCGCGCTATCATCTGTGGCAGGCAGAGCTGGGGGGCAGGGACGACCGGACGATCACCGATATTCTGGCCATCCGCTTGCTCTGGGAAGAGGCCCTGCTGATCCGCTATGAGAGCCTGATTGATGCGCGGTGGGAGGCGGTGAAAGCCGCCCATGCCGTCCCTGTCACAGCAAGCGCTGATCTGACGGCCAATGCGATCCTGCAGGAAGCCAGCGAGCGTGCGGGACAGCGGCAGCTGGCCGAGGTCTTTGCCGCACCTGCGCCGGTGGCTTCCGACACGCGCCCGGCCCTGCAGGCGGCCTTTTGCATCGACGTACGCTCTGAGGTCTTCCGCCGTGCGCTTGAGGCGGTGAGCCCGGACATCCGCACGCTGGGCTTTGCCGGTTTCTTTGGCCTGACCGCCGCACACAAGGGCTTTGCCTCCGATGTGGAGGAGCTGCGTTTGCCCGTGCTGCTGAACCCCGGTGTGACGACAACCTCACAGGGCAGCGATGTGCAGGCGGACGAAGCTGCCCGCTTCAAGGCCCGCGCCGTGCGCGCCTGGAACCGCTTCAAGCTGGCGGCGGTGTCGTCCTTCGCCTTTGTGGAGGCGACCGGCCCGATCTACGCGGGCAAGCTGGTGCGCGACGCGCTGAACAAGGCGCCCAATGCAGTGCCCGCCGGGCCTGCGCCGCGCCTTGATCCGATGCTGGACCTGGGGCCGCTGACCGATGCGGCAGAGACGATCCTGCGGGCGATGTCCTTTACCACCAATTTCGCGCGGCTGGTCGTGCTGGCCGGTCACGGGGCGAATGTGGTCAACAACCCTTTCGCCAGCGGTCTGCACTGCGGGGCCTGCGGTGGCTACTCCGGTGAGGTGAACGCCCGCCTGCTGGCCGGTCTGCTGAACCACGCGGATGTGCGCAAGGCGCTGGTGGCGCGTGGCATCGTGGTGCCGGAGGATACGCTGTTCGTTGCGGGCCTGCATGATACGACCACGGATGCCATGACGCTTTATTCCGACGATGCGCCGTCGGGCGGACACAGTGCCGACATCCGGCAGGCGCAGGCGTGGTTTGCCTCCGCAGGTGTTGTCACGCGGGGCGAGCGGGCGCTCCGCCTGCCGCGCGCCGACACTCAGGCCGCGATTGCCCTGCGCAGCCGCGACTGGGCCGAAACGCGTCCCGAATGGGCGCTGGCGGGCTGCAAGGCCTTCATCGCGGCCCCGCGCATCCGAACCGGCGGCAAGAGCCTCGAGGGGCGCGCCTTTCTGCATGATTACGACTGGCAGAATGACAAGGGGTTCGGCGTGCTGGAGCTGATCATGACCGCGCCCGTGGTCGTGGCCAGCTGGATCAGCCTGCAATACTATGGCTCCACCGTCGCACCCGATACCTTCGGGTCGGGCAACAAGCTGCTGCACAATGTCACCGGCGGCATCGGTGTGGTGGAGGGCAACGGCGGCACCCTGCGCGCCGGGCTGCCGTGGCAATCGGTGCACGAGGGTGCGGGCTATGCGCATGAGCCGCTGCGCCTGTCGGTCTGCATCGAGGCCCCCCGTGAGGCGATGAGCGATATCCTGTCGCGTCATGACGGTGTGCGTGCGCTGTTCGACAACCGCTGGCTGCATCTGTTCGCGCTGAATGAGCAGGGCCATATGGCGTGGCGCTATGAGGGCAGTCTGGAATGGTCGGAGGTGCCGGGGGCAGGCCAGAAAGCCGCAAGCGCCGTGGCTGCCTGAACTGGTGTGAGATCGGGGAGGCGGCAGCACAAGGCGCGGGAAACCGTGCTTTGTGGCCTGAGGGCTTGGTCAGCGCGGCTGTTGCTTGTAGAGATGCACGCAGATGATCCAGAACAGGCCGCACCATGCCCCTCCCCTCCCATGAAGTGACATACCGCAAAGCCCGCGATCTCATCCTCTATGGTGAGCTGGCGCCGGGGGAGGCTGTGACAATACAGGGGATCGTTGCCCGGCTGGGCAGTGGCATCACCCCCGCGCGGGAAGCGATCCGGCGCCTTGCGGCAGAAGGCGCGCTGCGCGTCTGTGACAACCGCCGCCTGATGGTGCCGGAGCTGACGATGGAGCAGCTGCAGGAGCTGACCTATGCCCGCACCGGCATAGAACCGCAGATCGCCCGTCTGGCCGCTGTCGGAATTTCGCCTGAGGACATCGACGCATTGGAGCGGATCGACGGGCGGGTGAACGCGGCCCTGGAAGCGGGTGATATCCACGCCTATCTGCGCGAGAATCACGCCTTTCACTGGACCCTCTATGCCCATTCCGAGGCCGAGATCCTGATGGCCACTGCCGCCTCCCATTGGCTGCGGGTGGGGCCGTCCTTGCGGATCATGGTGCGCCGCGATCAGTCCAGCCCCTTGCCTGACATGCATCAGGTCACCATCGAGGCGCTGCGTGACGGCGATTTCGAAGCTGTGGGCGAGGCGATCCACAACGACATCCTGCAGGGTCATTCGCATATCGCGCAGGGTCTCGAAGCCGCCGGATAGGTGTTCGGTTTCGTCAGCGCCGGGCTGACCTGAAATGCGCGTCTCGTCTGTCGGTCCGGCAGCAGGCGGCGCTCCGCCAGCCTTATGCGGTGGCCGGACTTTTGACCTTGCGGACCTCTGTCCGGCGCCGTCTGTAACACCTTTCCCGCCCCGTTGGTTCCCCTGTTTATTTCCCTGTGCCGCGTGAACTCCGCCCCCGTCTGGACGTTGTAATGGCAAGGGTGATCCACCCGCACATGATGAAAAGGAACTCAGATATGAAACGTATTCTCCTGACCACCGCACTCGTTGCTTTTACGACTACCCCCCTGATGGCGCAGACGGTTGATCCTGATCTGCTGATCATCGAGAGGCAGTATCAATCGGTTGAAGGTATGCAGGTAAACGTCTCCAACCTCATGGGTCGGACCGTCTATATCGCAGGCGCCGATGCCGATCCGGGCATGGACTGGAGTCTGTTCAGCGATATACCCGACGGTTATGAAGATGTCGCTGACGTGAGTGACATCATGATCGACTCGGATGGCAATCTCGGCTCTGTCATCCTGGATGTGGGGGGGTTCCTCGGCATGGGCGAGACCGAGAAGGCAGTGAGCATCGAAAACCTCATGTTTGTGGCCGATACAGATGACGATGGAGAATATTTCGTCGTTTTCACCGGCGACAGGCAGGTTCTTGAAGATGGCAACGATTACGACGCTGCCGATCTGGAAACCCGCGGATATCGTTCGCCGACCAGTGACCGTCTTGGTGCAAGTGCTCTGACCACGACCACAGATGAAACCGTTCCCGTTGCAGGCGTGCCGACAGCCCCCGTTGCCGGTGATCCGCTCGCGACAAGCCCCGTAGACCGCTCCGCGATGACCGAGGTGGCGTTGGACCGGGTGACAGCCGAGATGCTCGAAGGCACGCCGATCTACGGGGTTGCTGACGAGCATGTCGGCGAGATCGGTACGGTCGTGCTGAGTGACAATGGCGATGTGTCGGAGGTGATTGTGGACGTGGGCGGTTTCCTCGGCATTGGCGAGCGGAACGTAGCCATGAGCTTTAACGAAATCGCGCTCATGGAAGACGGCGGCGGCATGATGGTAGGATATATCAGCATGACCGAAGAGCAAGTCGAGGCGCTGGAGGAATGGAACGGCTGAAACCGGCTACGCCTGATTGAGCGATGATGACTGGGAGGGGAGGCCATTATCGGTCTCCCCTTTCTCTGTGGCATGGTCCCCCACACCTTTCGCCCACCGATACAAAGATCTGTGGCTGTTGTGAAAGGGCGTGAAGCAGCGTCACAGCGCAGTCATCCGGCATGAGATGCGCCTGGCACCGTAAAAAGGCCCCACCCGGCAAGGTGGAGCCTCTGATTGTCGTAGGCTTGCCCGAATGTCAGGCGTTCGCGCCGATGAACCACGCATCCTTGTCCAGCGCGCGGCTGACCTCCGTGAGGATATCGGCGGTGTCCTCGTCGCCAGCCTCATCCGCAGCCTGCATGGCCTTGCGGACAGAGGCGCCCACATCCATGAAGCGCTCCTTGAGGGCATCGATATGCACCGCGATATCGGTTTGATCCACGGGGTAGGGCGCCAGTTTGGCGTCCTGCGCCACCACCTCAAGCGTGCCACGGGCGAAGCCACCCAGAATGACCGCACGCTCTGCCATCAGGTCGGCACCGGCGCGGAGGCGCTCTGCCACCTCGTCCAGCAATTCATGGACGCCGATAAATCCGCGCCCCTTGAGGTTCCAATGGGCTTGTTTCACGGCCAGCGTGAGGGCGATCACCTTAGCCAGACTGGCGTTCAGGACGTCAATCATCTTGCTGCGGGAATCCTCAGGCAATCCTTGTACAAAATGTTCGGGCATTTCTGTCTCCTTCTTTGAATGGGTCTTGATCGGTGAGAAGGCGAGGGTTCGTCGCTGCGTCCTGCCTGCCCAGGAGACCAACGCATGCGGAGGGCTGGTGTTCCGGGGTGGTGCAGGAATGCGCGCGCAGGCCCTGCTCAGATCAGGGCTGTCATCAGCGTGAACACCCCGGCAGCCATAGCCTGTTGCGCCCGATCACCGCAGGCAACAACACCAACACCGCCGAAGAGGCTCGGCCGAAGGTCTCGGTCACATTCTCCACCGTAACCCGGTCCTCGCGCTGGGCGAGTGTTTCGACGGCGTCAAGGATATCGGTCAGTGTTCCGGGCACTGTCCGGCTGGCATTGATGCCGTCGCTCATCGCCGTCCCCCCGGAATGGCTCCACCCTTCGCGGCTCTGATATAACGGATATGGACTGTCGTTCACCCGGACATACGCATCAGAGGTGGGCATCAGGGGACGCGCGGCCAGACCCTGCCGCTCCCTTTGGTTGAGATCATAAAAAGGAAACGGGATCTCCCGGCGCGGTGTCGGAACGATCGGGTCCGGCGATACGTTTGCTTTGCAGACGCAACCATTGAAAGGGTGCCCATGACGCAAATAACCACGATCAACCCCGCAACAGATCAGACGATTGCAACATACGATCTGATGGACAAACAGGCCGCTTTTGAAAAGCTGGACCGTGCGCATGAGGCGTATCTGGGCTGGCGCGGCAAGACCCACGCGGAGCGCGCGCCCTATCTGCGCGACATGGCCAGTGCATTGCGGGTTCACGCGGAGGAGTTCGCGGCACTCATGACACAGGAGATGGGCAAGCTGCTGCGCGACGGCCATACCGAGGTCGAGCTGTGTGCGCAAATTCTGGAATATACCGCCGAGCACGGTCCGACCATTCTGGCGGACGAGGAGCGCACCCATAGTGGTGGCGACAAGCGTGGGATCGTGGCGCATTGCCCCATCGGCGTCATCTACAGCATCCAGCCGTGGAATTTTCCGATCTACCAGCCCATGCGCGTTCTGGCAGCGAACCTGATGGCCGGGAATGCGGTCGTGCTCAAACATGCGTCCATCTGTACCGGCAGTGGTCTGATGCTGCGCGATGTCTGCCTGCGCGCGGGCCTGCCGGAGGGGCTGTTCGAGGTTGTGATCGTCGGGCATGATGTCTCTGACGCGATTATCGCCCATGATAAGGTGCGCGGTGTGACCATGACAGGCAGTGACGGTGCCGGGCGGCATATCGGGGCCACTGCCGCGAAACACCTCAGGAAGACCGTGCTGGAGCTGGGCTCCAACGATGCCTATCTGGTGCTTGAGGACGCGGATATCGCGCTGGCCGTCAAGACAAGCGTGCAAGGGCGGCTGTTCAACAATGGCGAGACCTGCGTATCGGCCAAGCGCTTCGTCGTCACGGATGCTGTTTATGACGCGTTCACCGATGCGATGGTCGCGCAGATGGAGACGGTAAAGATGGGGGACCCAACGGTGCAGGACACCCAGCTGGGCCCGGTATCCAGTGCTGAGCAGTTCGAGACGCTGTGCGAGCAGGTCGCGAAAAGCGTTGAAGGCGGCGCGCAGGTTCTTTGTGGTGGGACGCCACCGGACCGCAAAGGCCAGTATTTCCCACCCACGGTCCTGGCGAATTGTTTGCCCGGAACACCCGCCTATGATGATGAGCTGTTCGGCCCTGTCGCCTCGATCATTCGGGCGCGCGACGATGTGGACGCCATGCGGATCGCCAATGACAGCCGATATGGTCTGGGGGGCGGTATCTTTTGCAAGGATGAAAAGAAAGCGGTGGCGCTTGCGCGGGATCATTTCGACACCGGGATGGTGCGGATCAATTCCTTTGGGGCTGCCGATCCGAATATGCCTTTTGGCGGGGTCAAGGATTCAGGTTATGGCCGCGAGCATGGTGGCTTTGGCATGAAGGAATTCGTGAACATCAAGGCGATCTATTTGCCGTAGCGGATCATGGTTTCTGACGCATTGAAAAACGCCGCGGAAATGATCCCGCGGCGTTTTGCGTTTCCGCGGTGAGGCGGGGTCGCGCTTTTGTTCGCCTTTCTCTACCTCCTCGATGATCTGCACCACGAAGGCCTCAAGATCATCGGGCGCCCGCGACGTGATGATATTGTTGGAGATCGCTACTTCCTTGTCCGCCTCATGGGCACCGGCAGTTTTGAGATCCGTGCGCATGCCATGATAAGAGGTGATCTCGCGCCCCTCAGCCATGCCCGCCTCTGCCAGCAGCCAAGGCGCGTGGCAGATGGCTGAAATCTTGAGATCCGCTTCAACGGATTTGCTCCAGTCGCCGCTGTCCAAGCCTTTGATGGATGATCCGTCGGGCGGTGCAATCAAAACGCCCCCACCGGCCTCTTGCAGTTTCTCCAGCGGGACGAAAAGTTCGGTTCGCTAAAACTCATCGGTGAACATGGCAAGAGCTTTTGCATCTGTAATATCGGCCATGGTTGATCTTTCTACGACGAATGCAGCATTGATAAGGTGCACCGTGTGCAGAAATTAGATAAGTTAATAGAGCAATTTCACCGGTTGTCCTGATGGCTGGAACAAAATGTGTCACCGCGCGCTAATCCGCCAGCACCGCAATAGAAAGGCAGGAGGCCCTTATGACTAAGAATTCCCTCAAATATGTCTATCACGACCAGCTTCAGGATATATGGAGCGCGAATAAGCAATCGCCCGATGCTGTCGTGGCGCTTGGCCGGGCAGCGCAGGACAAGGACCTTTCCGAGGCGTTGATTGCCGGTGCCAATGGGATCACCGATGGTCTGAAAAAAGTTGCAGAAAACTGCCGATAGCATGGTATTTCGCCCAACGGTGAGCATTGCAAAGGCATGGAAGGTCTGGTGGCCAAAGCCAAGGCACATGTGCTGGAGGCTGAATTCGGATCTGACGACGTGCGCGATGCGATGATCATAACGCAGTATCAGCGCATGGTGCATTACGGGCTGGCCGGATACGGGTGCCTCGTTGCATTCGCCAATCGTCTTGATCAGGATCAGAATGGGCCTGTTTTGCAATCCTGCCTTGATCAGACTTATGGCGGTGATCGCACGATGACGCAGATTGCGACAGGCGTTTTGAATCGGCCGGTTTGAATCGGGCGGTTTGAATAAAGCGGCGCTGTGATTTTTGATGGACGGAATTGATCAGCCATACTCCCGGTAATTGAAAATGCCCGCAGGAACTTATGAATGGATCCGGTGGGCCTTATTCTGAGGGTGGCTTGCCTTACGTATGATCCGACAGACCCCAGCTCCGGGACCATGAATCCATGGGAAAGAGGCGAGGCTCTTGATGCCTCGCCTCTTTTTCCGTTAATCAATCGGCTCTCCCTCAGATTTGGCAGCAGGAACGGTATGATCAGGATCGCCTTTTTTACCGGATTTGTTTTTCAGATCATGATGTTGCTCTGATCCCTTCAGATCCAGCGGCATCTTCCCATCCGTGATGTGCGGGTCAGATTTTTTATTCTCACGTGACATATGAAAAGTTCCTTTTTTCGAGGTATTTTAGTGCAGGATCATCGGCAGTCCCTGCATCTGTATGGAGATGACAAACAACCTCATCACAGGGTTTGTTCCCGACCGCTTTATTCAGAGTAGGTGTGTTGTCCAAATATATGAGCCGGTAAGGGTGAAAAGGTTCCGGATTTTATTTCGACCCGGAACAGGGAACAAATCGTCGCACCCTCCGTTTGTTTTGCAGAAATTCAACAAACGAGGTGCCACCATGCACAGCATTTTTTATCTGATCGGCCTGATCGTCGTCGCTCTCGCCGTCATTAACCTTGCAACCTGAAAAGGAGGAAACCCGATGTCTTTAAAAGAGAACGCCACAACAGCAGCATCCGACGCGCTGGACAAAACGAAATCTGCCGCGAAAGATGCGGCTTCAGCCGCCAAGGAGCAAATTCGAACCCATGCCGGAGACGCCAAAGACGGCGTTGCGGATGAGGTGAATTCCATATCGTCGGCGCTGCGGACGGCGGCGGACGATATGCGCAGCGGATCACCGCAAGAGCGGATGGTAGGCCAGGTGGCCGGAACGCTGGCTGATGTCTCTGACACGATCCGTGACAAGGATCTGAGCGAGATGGTTCATGCGACGACCCGGTTCGCGCGTCAAAACCCTGCCGTGTTTCTGGGCAGCGCTGCGTTCCTTGGTTTTGCCGCTGCGCGCTTTGCCAAATCATCCGCACCAGCCGGATCGCCCGGTACGCCGTCACACCGCTCCGTCTATCCGGCTGCGACGCAGACTGCATCCGATCATGGCAGCACCTCTGCGTCCATGAGCAACCGGGGATATGGGAGTTCCTCCAATCCTGCGGGGGAGCGGTCATGAATGATCCACACGAAAAATCCTCTGCCGGGCTGCTGGGCGATACCATCACCACGGTAACGTCCCTGATCCGGAATGAAGTCACCCTCGCCCGGGCTGAGGTCAGCGAGAATATGAACCAAGCCGCCATCGCCGTCGGGCTGATTGCAGGGGCACTGATCGTGGCGCTGGTCTCTCTCAATGTGCTTGCAGCCGCACTGGTCGTTGGCCTGACAAATCTTGGCCTTGATGCTGGCTGGTCCTCGGTTTTGGTCGGCGGTGTGCTGGCCATAATCGCCTTTGCGATGGTCGCGAAGGGCACGAATGATCTGAAACTTTCAAAACTGGCACCGACACGCACGGCCAAGAACGTCAGGCGTGACGCAGAATCCCTAAAGGAGACATACAATGACGCATGATAACCGCTCCCCCGCCGAAATCGAACGTGACATCGAATATGACCGCAACCGCCTGAACGGCAATTTCGAGGCGCTGCAGGACAGATTTTCCGTTGATGGCGCGATTGGTGAAATCAGTGAGCAATTGCGCCGTCATGGCGGTGAGATCGGCCAGTCAATCAGCCGTACGGTCAGGGACAATCCGGCTGCCGTGGCGCTGACGGGCATCGGGATCGCCTGGATGATCTTTGGCAACAGGTCGAAGAACGGGTCTCAGGACCGCGATCCCTATGACCGGCCCGCGCGCAGGCCAAACCGTGCCGCCACCTATCCGGCGACGATCTCGCGGCCGGATCCGCGCATGAAAGGCGGCACCGTTGGTACGCCCGACTGGGCACAGCATGACGATGAGAGTTTGTCGGACCGGCTGTCCCATTCAGCGGCATCTGCCCGCGATGGGTTGGGCGATGCAGCGCGCCATGCGGGGAGCCGGACACGACAGGCCCGTGACGATGTCGCGACAGGCGCAGCCAATGCAAAAGCGGCGGCTTCTGCCCATGCGCAGGACGCCGGATCAGCAGTGTCGGAGCGTGCCCAAGCCCTGAGAGACCGGGCCGAGCGGTTGCGCAAGCGCCTGTCGGAAGGAACTGAGGAGTTCTCCGAAGATGCCCGTGCCCGTGTCATCGCCGCACGTGAGGCAGCCCTCGATGCCCGCGACCGTGCTGCCGCTGCATGGTCCGAGCGGTCGGAGCAGGCAAGCGACATCTATGAGCGTCAGCCGCTGGTTGTCGGCGCGCTTGCCCTTGCTGTTGGCGCGGCAATCGGTGGCGCATTGCCCCGCACCCGCACCGAGGATGACTGGGTCGGTGATTATAGCGATGATCTGATGCACAGGGCTGAGGAAATTTTTGAGCAGGAGCGCCGCAAAGTGTTGGCTGTCGTCAAAGAAGCGCAGGACGAGGCGCAGACCATCGGCAAGGAGGCGCGCAAGGATCTGGATAGCGGTGCACCCGACGACCAGACCGCCGCCGAGGCGATAGCCGCCACGGCAAAAGCATCCGGCAAGCGGATCGCGGATGCGGCTACCAAGAAAGCCGATGCAGAAAATCTCGGCAAGATTTCATCCTGAGCTTTGCACATGAGGGTCGGCATGCGTGCCGGCCTTTCACCTGATCGCCCTTCGCCTGAGCCCTGACAGGAGACCGAGATGACCCGAGGCCGGACAGCAACCGTTCCCCGCGAGATCCCTTTGAAGGGATGGAAGGACATTGCGCTGCGTCTCAAGGATGAGGTCGCGCAAGACCGGGTGGGCCTGATGGCGGCTGGCGTTGCATTTTACGGGCTGCTGGCGCTGTTTCCGGCGATCACCGCGATGCTCGCCATTGGTGGGCTGATGGTAGAGCCCGACAGGATCGTGAAGCAGCTTTCGGTGCTGGAGGGGGTCGTGCCACAAGAGGTGCTGAGCATCATCACGACGCAGGCGACCGCTGTTGCGGGGGCGGGCAACCAGGGCCTCGGTCTTGCGGCGCTGTTCGGGATCCTGCTGGCGCTCTACTCTGCGTCCAAAGGGATGGGCAGCCTCATGCAGGGGCTGAACGTCGCTTATGATGAGGAGGAGACACGCGGGTTCTTTGCCAAGACGACGATCACGCTGGCACTGACGCTGTTTCTCATTTTCGGGCTGCTGGCCGGGATGGGCGCCACTCTTGTGGTTCCTGCCGCGTTGCAGCTGGTAGATGCCGGGCCGCTGATCGGCTGGATTGGGACGGGGCTGACATGGGTCCTGTTGATCGCCCTTACCCTTGTCGGGCTTGCGGTTGTTTACCGCTACGGCCCGTCGCGCGACGCGCCGGAGTTTCGCTGGGTGTCCTGGGGAGCCGCCGTCGCCTGTGTGCTATGGATCGTGGGGTCTGTCGGGTTTGCATTCTATATCAGCAACTTCGGTACTTATAATGAGAGCTTTGGCACGTTGGCCGGGGTTGTCGTCCTGCTCATGTGGTTCTGGATTTCCGCCTTCATCATCCTGCTGGGCGCAGAGCTGAACGCAGAGATGGAAGCGCAGACAGCCCATGACACCACCGTGGGCATGGACCGCGAAATGGGCGCGCGCGATGCGGTCAAGGCGGACCGGCTGGGCGCCCGGCAGACCGCCTGACGCCCTAAATTTTCACAACATTCTCACCGAGGACATCATGGACATCATCCGCATCATTCTCTCCGTCATCATCCCGCCGCTTGGCGTTTTTCTGACCGTCGGTCTGGGCAAGCATTTCTGGTTCAATATCATCCTGACCTTGCTGGGGTATATTCCGGGCGTAGTGCACGCCGTCTATATCATCGCCAGAAAATGATGGATCCGCAGGCTGCTCATCTGGCGGATCTTGACCGTCTGTCGCGGTTCATGGACAGCCGGTTCCGGATTCCCGGCACCGGGATACGTTTTGGCTGGGATTCTGTCCTTGGCCTCGTGCCGGGGGTGGGCGATCTCGCGGCGTTCGGGCCTGCGGCCTACCTGCCGTACCGTGCCTATGCCATGGGCGCGCGCAAACGGACCGTGGCGCGTATGGCGGTGAATACCGGTCTGGACGTGACATTGGGCGCGGTGCCGCTGCTGGGCGACGCGTTCGACATCTATTTCAAGGCCAACAAGCGCAATGTGGCCCTGCTGCGCGATGAGCTTGAGCAGCGGAGGCTGTTCGCAAAGGACGGAACGGGCAGATGACCCGCTGCTTTGCGCCCGCTGCTTTGCGACAGAGCCGGTTTGTACCATCACTTCAACCCGGTTCCCGGTCAGCCAGAGTGCGGCAGACGGAACCCAACCGCGCCAAGGACTGACATAGATGCAGGTTCCAGATCCCATTCCCGTGCCACCGAATGACCGGCTCTTGCGCGGCATCCGCTTTGCCGCGGTCGGCGTATTCGTGCTGTTCGTGATCCAAACGCTGGTCTGGGCGGGGGATTTCCTGATCCCCGCGACAGCGGCTGTTCTGGGGTATTTCGTGCTCAACCGCCCCCGGCGCTGGCTGTCGAAAATCGGCATTCCCCCGATGCTGAGTGCGGCACTCTTTACGCTGATCCTGATCGCCGCGACCGGCTTTGCCTTGTTGAAGCTGAGCGGCCCCGTCTCGGGTTTTATTGCCGATCTGCCCGGCATTGTGGCGCAGGTCGATGCAAAGCTGTCCAGCGAAGGCGGCCCGCTGGATGCCGTGAACGAGGCGGCAGAGGCGGCGGAGGAGATCATCAATCCCAAGAAGGCCGAAACGGTCGAGGTCGAGGTTGTCTCCCAGAACGGTTTCGCAACGATTGTCGCAGGCTACGCGCCCTCGCTGCTGAGCCAGCTCGCTTTTGCCATCGTGCTGCTGTTCTTTCTGGTCTCTTCCGGGGATCTGTTCATTCTCAAGACCTTGCAGAGCTTTGGCAGCTTCGGAGACAAGCGGCAGGCCTGGACCGTGATGCGCCGGATCGAGGACCGGCTGGGCCGCTACCTTGGGGGGATCACGGCCATCAACGCAGGGTTGGGGGTGTGCATTGGCGGGGCCATGGCGTTCTGGGGCATGCCCAATGTGCTGATGCTGGGGCTGATGGCGTTCCTGTTCAATTTCGTGCCCTTCATCGGCGCGCTGGTCGGGGCCACGGTCGCGGCGGCGCTGGCCTTCATCACCTTTCAGGGGGTCTGGCCCGCGATCGGCGTCTGGCTCACGTATATGGCGATCACCTCGGTCGAGGGGCAGTTCGTCACGCCGATGCTGATCTCGCGGCATATGAAGCTGAACACGACGGTGGTGTTCCTGAGCGTCGCGTTCTTTGCGTGGATCTGGTCCGTAATGGGCATGGTGGTGGCCCTGCCGATCCTGACGGTCATCAAGATCGCCTGCGACGAGATTGAAGGCTTTGGCACCATAGGTCTGTTCCTTGGGCAAGAGCGGGAAACGGAAAAAGAGGAGAGAGTCAGTGGATGATCGGGTATCATTGGGCGGCGGGGCGGATCGCGCTTTTCTGCGGCTGTGTGCGGGTTTGGGGCTGTTTGGACTGATCTGCATGATCCTCGCCAACATCATCGGCAGCGTGCTGGTCCCCGGTCATGATCCTGTCGCCGACACGATCAGCGATCTGGGCGCCGGACGCTATGAGATCATTCAGGACATGGGGTTCTACACCTATGCGGGGGGCGTTCTGGCGCTGGCACTCGGGCTGGCCCATGTGCATCCGGGCGGGTGGCGCTGGACACTGGGCACCTTCGCACTGGTCGTTCTGGCGGGGTTGACGGTGGTGATCGGCGCACGCAATGAATACGGCGATGGCGAGAATGAAGGCGTCGTGATCCACATTTATCTGGTCTACGGGCTGGCGCTGATACTGCTGGCCGCCCCCTTGCTGCTGCGGGATGGCCTCTATGGCTGGGGCGATCTGCAAGGCAGGGCGGCAACCGGCTTTGCCCTTCTGTGGCTGATCACCTCACCGGTCTTCTTCTTTCTGCCAACCGGAGTTGACGGGCTTTATGAGCGGGGTCTGGGTGTGCTGGCCACCGCCTGGCTTTCTGTGATGGCGATCGGCCTGTGGCGCCATACCGACCTGTAGCGCGCGACCGCCGCGCAGGCCTGTGGAGCAATCGGTATTCAGGGAATTACTCATGAGGCGCTACAGGGAATATTGTGCGCAAATCCCCCTTCTCGACGTGGAGAAGATGACCCTGCCATCAATACCCATACTCGAGTTTATGGTCCGCAGGATAATGATGTGGTCGCAGTGTGATCGGCGGACAACATGCCCATGCTAAATGGCGAAACGTTCACGCGAGCCTGCCCAACGGGGTTCCGCAGGATCGGGAGAGGGCCGTGTCGTGCTGCACCCGTCATTCTGGCGGCGCGTTGTCCACGGGGGCAGGGGGGATCAGTGCATTCTGTGGCACGACGGGGTTCGGATTGGTATCATCGTTCGGCACCTCCGCCTGCTCGGTCACGGTGTCAACATCGATGGTCTGCGCTGGTGTCACCCCGATGCCGGACTGTTCCTGCTGCCCGAGGTCAAGCATGATCCACGCAACCAGAACAATCGCCAGGAGCACCGCCGCCGCGATCAGCAGGTTACTGGATGCGCTGCGCCGCGGTGGCCTCGTCGTTTCCAGCGGGTCATCGACAGAATTTTTCATGCGTGCGATCCATTTGATAAGGGCCTCTGAAGGCCGGTTTGAAAGCTGTGCTACCGTGCAGAACGCCGATCCTTGCCCGGTGAGGCAGGCGTGTTCCGGCGTTCTCCAAAGCTCAACGGTTGTGGCGCATATTGGTTCACCTCTAACTTCGGATCCATACTGCCTGTTTATGGCGGGCCCCCTGCCGCAAGGACCCGGCTGCACATGCGGCCTTTTTTGCGGCCGTCGGGATCCAAATCAGCTCCCGCGCGTTTGTCCTGTAACGAACGGGGCTCCCTCCCCGTACGTGTGTGCACAATCCGGCGCGTGCGCTATCGGAGACTCCCCGATGAGCGATGCCCCCTTTTTCGGTCTGGAAGGCTCTGACATCGTGACGGCGTGCATAGGCGGGGTGGTTAATCTGTCTATTGGCTGCCCCGCCAGCCCCACTTTCCCCAACCTGTCGGCCCCGGCGCGTCGGAGTGCCGTACACTTGGCACAGTGGTTACCGGGCTGACCCTGAAAGGGTTCAACGACTTCAGAGGCGAGCGCAGATCTGGGGAATGCCACCTGAATGCCACAATCACGGGGGTCCGGATCTCACCCGCATGGCAGCTGCCGATCCGGAGCAGCAAGAGTGTTGCAATTCTATCGCTGCACCCTCCGTCATGGGTCGCACAATGATCATTTTGCACTGAAAATACCGCCTTCACAGCGAAATTGTTTCCTGTGAAATCTATAAAAAATCGCGCTCCTGGTATACTTCGCAGGACGCTTGGCCTATCGTTTTCAGGTAAGCCAAGCGTCTGCCAATCCCGTATCGGAGCTTCCCAAAATGCGTCTGTTCACTTTTGCTGCCCTGTCAGTCCTTGCTCTCGCGCTCCCGGCGGCTGCTCAGGAGCGGTCGCTCAATTTCTCGTTGGGTGTAGCCGGTGTTGCCGGTCCGGAATATTTCGGCTCTGACAATTTCGAGACGGCTATCGTGCCGACGTTGAATTTCGGGGCCATCAGATGGGGCGCGCTTGAGGCAGGCAATGGTGTGCGCGGCGTTCCGGACAACGGCATGTCGCTGCGCGGGGCGTTCCGGCTTCTGGGAGACCGCTCCATAGAGGAAAGCCCTGAGCTGGTTGGTCTGGAAGACATTGATATTGCGCTGGAGCTGGGTCTGGGGCTGACGTATCAGCAGACCAATTGGATGGCTTTCGGTGAAATTCGCAAGGGCGTGCTTGGTCATAGTGCGGTCACCGGAACGCTTGGCGCCGATCTGATCCTGCGCCTGAGTGACCGATGGAATTTCGCAATCGGTCCGAGGGTGAACTTTGGAGATGATGAGTTTGCCAATGATTACTTTGGCGTCAGCACACCCACTGCGAATTTTGCGGCGTTCAACGCCACGGGCGGCGCGCTGAGCGGCGGTCTGTTGATGACAGGTTCATACTACCTTGACGACAATTGGTCGCTGGATGGTGCCCTGAGCTATGAAAAACTTCTGGGCGATGCGGCGGATAGCCCGATCACGATGCGCGGGTCCGAGGGCCAGTGGCGCATCGGTCTGGGCCTGAGCCGCGTTTTCAACCTGAACTTCTGAAGCGGAACCGGCGCATGAATATTGACGAGGCGATGCAGGGGCGGCGCAGCATCCGCGGTTTTCTGGACAAGCCGGTGCCGCGTGCCCTGATTGAAGAAGTGATTGCTTTGGCCAACCGTGCGCCATCGTCGATGAACACCCAGCCCTGGCATCTGCATGTGCTGACCGGCGCCCCGCTGGAGCGTGTCCGGGAGGGGAACTCCACCCGCATGCTGAACGGTGTGCCGCCGGTGCGCGAGATCGTCGATCACGGCGCTTATGCAGGGCCGCACCGCGACCGGCAGGTGGGCATCGCCAAGCAGTTGTTCGCGGCGATGGGCATCGCGCGCGACGACAAGGAGATGCGGCAGGATTGGGTCATGCGCGGTTTTCGCCAGTTCGACGCGCCGGTCTCCATTGTGGTTACCTTCGATAAATCGCTGGATGGTGGCACGATTGCGCATTTCGATCTGGGCGCGGTGACCTATGGCCTCACGCTGGCCGCGTGGTCGCGGGGTCTGGGCTGTGTGATCAACGGGCAGGGCATCATGCAATCGCCCGTGGTCCGCGAACACGCGCAGATCCCCGGGGACGAGGTCATCATGACCTGTGTCGCCATGGGCTGGCCGGATGAGACCTTCTCGGCCAATGCGGTTGTGTCGGAGCGGCGCGATGTCTCCGATGTGGCCCGTTTCGTTGGGTTTGAAGACTGACTGCCAAAGGGTGATGCCTCAGTTATAGGCTTCACCCGGCGCATATTGGCGGTATGATGACGGAGAAATCCGCACAGGAGCGCCCCACATGAAACTCGCCCGCATCCGGACCGCTGTCGGCATCGCGCCCGCCCTTATTGATGAAAACGGCGCGGCGCGCGATATTTCCAGCGTGGTGGAGGACATCACGGCGCTGGCAATATCGCCGCAGGGCCTTGCGGTGCTGGCGGGGCTTGACCCTGCCGCCTATCCGGTGATCGAAGGAGAGTATGCGCCGGTGATCGACGATGTGCGCCGGATGTTCTGCATCGGGCTGAACTACTCCGATCACGCGGCAGAGGCAGGCATGCCGATCCCGGCAGAGCCGATCCTGTTCATGAAATCCTGCCCTGTGAGTGGCGCCAATGATCCGGTGATCCTGCCCAAAGGCTCCGAAAAGACCGATTGGGAAGTGGAGCTGGGCGTGGTGATCGGCACCCGTGCGCACCACGTGACAGAGGCGGCGGCGCTGGCGCATGTGGCAGGCTATTGCATTGTAAACGATGTGTCAGAGCGTGCCTATCAGACCGAGCGTGGCGGCCAGTGGACCAAGGGAAAATCCTGTGACAGTTTCGGGCCAGTGGGTCCGTGGCTGGTGACAACGGACGAAATCCCCGATCCGCAGGTCCTGTCCATGTATCTGGATGTGAACGGCCAGCGCCGCCAGACCGGCAGCACGGCCACAATGGTTTTTGGTGTTGCGCATATCGTGTCCTACCTCAGCCGGTTCGTGACCCTGATGCCCGGTGACGTGATCAGTACGGGCACGCCACCCGGTGTGGCGATGGGCATGAAGCCGCCACAATATCTGCGTCCGGGCGACGTGATGGAGCTTGGCGTCGAAGGTCTTGGCGTTCAGCGGCAGGAGGTTGTCGCCTACCGCCCCTGAGAGGCACCCCTTGGGTCAGGCGATGCCGAGCAGTCACAGAACGGCCAGGACAACGACAATAAGACCGATGATGTAGATGATGCTTCTCATGATTTTTCTCCAATGGGCCGCGTCAGTTGCGACACTGGAATAACCCGTGTTGGGCGGGATTGTTCCTTGGGGAGGCGCGCGCAGCACGGAAAGCAGCACAAAAACAGGTCAACCATGGCCACATCTGATGCCAGGCCCGGCGCCCACTCCGGAAGCCCGCTTGAGCACAGTACCGCAGGCTTCGTACCGGATGTAGAGGGCGGGATCGTCGCTGGAGCCGGTGCGGCTGACTTCGGTCCCCGCGATCTTGCGGGGCGTCTTTCCCGAATAGACAGAATGTCTGGTGACGCGGGCTTCACCCTTGCCCATTTATGGTCACGCGCGCGCCTCCGGTCACGTCAGGCATTTCGCAGGCCTTGTTCTTTATCCAGGTTAACGGGTGGATGAGGCGGAGTTGGTTCCCCCGCACATACGAGGTCGCGGCAGCCTCAGGATTTGCCCAGCTCGTTGCGGACCTGTCCAAAGGCCAGCAAGGCAAAGATCGCAGTTCCGCCCAGTATGTTGCCGGCGAGCACCGGGAGAAAGAAGTCGAAGATCCCATCGAACGGCGTGAGCATCCCCAGCCACATCAGATAGGCCATCTCGACCGAGCCTGCGATCACATGGGTGAAATCACCTGCTGCGATCAGCCAGGTGAATGTCACGATAATGAAAAACCCAAAGCCTTCGGACTCCGGCATCATCCAGACAATTGCCGCGATCAGGACACCTGCCGGGATGCCGCGCTGGAACGCTTCAGATGCGCCAAAGCCTGTCGCGTGCAGCGACAGCGCCTCAATTGCGGGGCGCAGCTCCGCAGGAATGGCGGAGGTATGGGCGAAAACATAGGCCGCGATGAACGCGCCGACGACATTCGACAGCAGAACGATGGTCCAGAGGGACAGCATACGTCCAAACATCTGCGGCCGCGGATCGCGCATTACCGGCAGCACCGTTGTAATCGTATTTTCCGTGAACAGCTGCATTCGGCCCAGAATAACCACAATGAACCCAAGGCTATAGCCCAGGTTCTCGATCAGGTGGCGCGTGGGTGTGTCGGGCAGGTGGGTGCGAAAGATCGCCTCACCCAGAACGGACAGAGAGATGAGCAGACCTGCCGCAATGCCGGACCAGAGCAGTGACCTGTTTGGCCGGTTCAGCTCCTCCAGCCCTTCGTGGCTGATGATCTCAAAGATCATTTTTGACGAGAGGTTCTCCGCGTGCTCAATGGCGTCTTCGTCCGTATCAGCCCGCGACATACATCATGCTTCCTGTTGTTCCGACATGGCACAACACGCGGCAGATCGAAATGTTCCACTCGAAATCCGCCCATCTCCGGTTTGGTCCGGGCATGGCCGCGCGGGAACCATCGCCGCACCCGGTTGTTGAGGCTGCGATGCGTATACATCTGATCACCCGGCCAGACGTCTTTGTGGGCGCAGGCCTTGATCGCGGCCTGCACCGCAGGCAGAGTCGTGGCATGATCAGGCGCGCGATCCACCAGACTGCCCTGCTGCCGGAGCGGATCGTGCATCTGCTGCCGAAGCACTGGCCGCTGCGGTCATGAGCACCGCGCACTGGGATGAACAGAAAGGCAGGGCCGATAATGGGTGAGGAGAACAGGTTTCGGTTTTCACCGGGCAGAAATTGTTGGCGCGTCGCGCAGGCGGAGAAATTCGCGCTGATCGTGGATGGCGCCGATTATTTCACCCGGCTGCGGCAGGTCATGCGCGCCGCGCGCCATGAGATCCTGCTGATCGGCTGGGATTTTGATTTCGAGATCGAGATGCTGCCCGGCGAGAGTGATTCAGAAGGGTTGGCACCCGACGGGCTGCCCAATCATCTGGGGCCGTTTCTGGAGGAAATCGTGGCGCGGGCGCCTGATCTGCACATCTACCTGCTGAAATGGAACGGTGCCGTGCTGGTCGCGCCGGGTCGGATCTTGCCTGCGGTCAAGATGGCCAGTTTCGGCAGTGACCGGATCCACTTTGCGCTGGACGGCCACCATCCCTTCGGGGCTTGCCACCACCAGAAGATCGTCACCGTGGACGACGGTTTTGCCTTCTGCGGTGGGATCGACGCGACAGAAAACCGATGGGACACCTCTGAGCATTTGCCCGGGGATCCGCGCCGGGTGGACAAGCATGGCGCGCTGTTGCCGCCCTGGCATGATGTGACTTCGGCCACCTGCGGGCCTGTCGCACGCGCGCTGGCAGAGCTGTCGCGCGCGCGCTGGCTGCGTGCCACAGGCGTGGAGCTGGCCGCACCCAATGCCGCGCGCCGGTCTGTCTGGCCCGAAGGATTGCCTGTCGAGGCGGCAAATGTGGAGGTCGCCATCGCGCGCACGATGCCGCCTTTCGACGACAAACCGCTGATCAACGAGGTCGAGGAGCTGTTTCTTGATACCATCCGTACAGCGCGCCACGCGATCTATGTCGAATCGCAGTATTTCGCGGCTGAAGGCCTGTGCAACGCACTGGAGGAGCGGCTGTCCGAGACAGATGGCCCCGAGATCATCATCGTCAGCCCGCTGAAGGCACTCTCGCAGTTTGAGGATGACGCCATGAATTCCCTGCGCGACCGTATCATCGACCGGCTCAGTGCCGCTGATCATGAGGACCGGTTTCGCATCTATTATCCCGTGACGACCGAGGATGAGCCGATCTACGTGCACGCCAAGGTCATGATCGTGGACAGCATGATCCTGCACTTCGGATCGAGCAATTTCAACAACCGCTCGATGGGGTTCGACACAGAATGCGACCTTGCGATCACGGAGCCTGCTGAGGTCATTGCAAGCTTCCAGCACCGTCTGCTCGCTGAACATCTGGGCCTCGATGCGGAGCTGTTCGCGCGGGAGCTGGACAGGCAAGGATCGCTGATCGGTGTTATCGAGGCTCTGAATGCAGATCAGGGCCGAAGGCTGCGCCCGCTGGGCAAGCGGCCCGACAGCCTGACGAGTCACGTGCTGGCGCAGACCCGCCTGATGGACCCGCGCTACAGGCATGGCAGCGACGTATCGGCCGGGCGGGGCATCCGCCCCCGGCATGTGTTGCTGGCGGGGGCCATCGGCCTGCTCGGCTATCTGGCATGGCGGGCGCTGCGCAAATAACGGCAGCGGCCCGCGACAGGAGCCGGTCCAAACCTCTGCGCGGGCGAAGTTCAGTCCTCGAAGACTGCCATCCCCAGCCATTCCGCGATCAGCGCCGGCGTCTCCTCGCCCTCGATCTCGATGGTCAGCAGGTTCTCGCGCAGCATGTTGACGGACCCTTTGGCCGTGACCTTTTGCAGCGTGAAGCGCCCGCGCAGACGTGCACCGGCGCGCACAGGATTGAGAAACCGCAGCTTGTTCATCCCGTAGTTGATGCCCATGACCTGCCCCGGCAGCATGTTGAAGCAATCATAGGCAAAGCGGCTGGCGAGCGAGAGCGTGAGGAACCCGTGCGCGATGGTCCCGCCAAAGGGCGTCTCGGCGGCGGCGCGCACCGGGTCGATGTGGATCCATTGCAGATCATGAGTGGTCTTGGCGAAATCGTCGATCATCTGCTGGTCAACCGTGATCCAGTTGGACACGCCGACTTCCGTACCGATCAGTTTCTCCGAGGCAGTCAGGGCAGTTTGCAAGGCGGACATGGGGCGCGCTCCTTATGCGGGGGTTATTTCGGGTCTGGGGACACGCGCACCATGCGCTTGCCCTTGTTGTCGCCGTTGAGCAGCCCGATCAGCGCGGCAGGCGCATTCTCCAGACCTTCGACGATGTCTTCAACTACCTTCAGCTGGCCGCGCGCGATCATCCCCTGCATCGCGCGGATTGCTGCTGCGTCATTATGCGCCCAGTCCATCACGATGAAGCCTTCCATGCGCAGGCGTTTGACCACAATCGCGCCGGGCAGGTTGCGCGGACCGGTAGGTGCCGTGCTCTCATACTGGCTGATCGCGCCACAACACACCACGCGCCCGCGCTCGTTCATCAGGTTCAGCGCGGTCTCCAGAATGGTGCCGCCGACATTGTCGAAGTAGACATCCACCCCTTCGGGGCAGGCGGCGCGGATCGCCTTGAACAGACCATCGGCGCGGTAGTCGATGCAGGCGTCAAAGCCAAACTGCTCCATCACCCAAGCGCATTTCTCGGGCCCGCCCGCGATGCCCACCACGCGACAACCGAGCGATTTGGCGATCTGGCCCACATAACCACCCACCGATCCGGCGGCGGCAGAGACCAGAACCGTCTCACCCGGCTGCGGCTGGCCTATGGACATGAGGCCGTGATAGGCGGTCTTGCCCGCGATGCCAAAGACACTCATCAGATGCGAAAGGGTCGGGACCTTGGGCAGTTTCTGCACCTTGTGGGCAGGGGCGGTGATGTAGTCGGACCAGGTCGCCTCCGCCGCGACAATGTTTCCGACCGCCAGTTTGGGCGTGTTGGAGGCTGTTACCTCACAAATTGCATAGGTCGGCATGGCATCGCCCGCGTTCACGGCGGCGCGGTAGGTGGCACCCTGCATCCAGCTCCGGTTGGCGGCGTCAATGCTCATCAGGATCACGCGCAGCAGCACTTCGCCATCCTTCGGCACAGGCATGGGACCATCGGTCATGGAGAAATTCGCAGGCGTGAGCGCGCCTTTGGGCAATTCAGCGACAACGATTTGACGATTGGTCATTTTACAGTCCTTAGTGCGGGGAATGATGAGAGAGGGAATATCCATGAGCAACGAGGCACGCCAACACCGCTTCAGCCCGCCGCAAGGCGCATGTGACATTCTGCTGATCCGGCACGGCGAGACACAGGCCGCCATCAGGGGGGAGATGTTTCCCATGCTGGACGGGCAGGGCGATCCTGTCTTGCGGCCCGAGGGT
>Ga0136559_1000159_pt1 | contig 22646 bp, 16 predicted proteins | sample AntRauMeHopE1496_FD_104633 | JGI IMG/M metagenome (GOLD analysis project Ga0136559, IMG submission 104633) | Saline lake microbial communities from Rauer Islands, Antarctica - Metagenome Hop E1 #496 | ecosystem: Environmental > Aquatic > Non-marine Saline and Alkaline > Saline | place... | reverse complement strand
CGTTTGGGGCATTCGAATTCCTAAGCAAAACCTGCCGTCTGGGATCAATTCTATTTCTGTTTTGGATAAAGATGGGAAGCCTCTGCTTGAGCGATTAGTTTTCATACAGAACAATGATGTGCTAGATCTATCCGTGGGCGAGCAGACTGAATTGAAGACTAGAGGAAAAATGTCTTTTGTTTTAGAAAATAAGATTAAGGATACATTTGCTTCCGGAAGTTTTTCTGTAGCAGTGGCGGATGCAGATCAAGTGCAGGATGAGAAGATGGAGTATGGAACCATATTCTCCTATCTTCTACTTTCATCAGATCTGAAAGGAAAAATCTACCAGCCGGGCTATTATTTTAAAGATAAAGAGACGAGCACTATTCAGCATCTTGACTTACTGATGTTGACACATGGTTGGCGAAGATTTAGTTGGGGGGATGTGCTAACCGATACCTATCCTGATCAGGGGAAATACATCGAGCAGGGAATCACTATCACCGGTAAAGTCTCAGAGCAGACCACTACTAGAAAAGGACTTGAAGGTGGCACAATCACTGCCTTAGTGGGAGAAGGGGTTGAATTGATCTCTTCAGAGTTTGGCCCTGACGGAGTTTTTGTCTTCACAGAGATGGATTACTCAGATTCGCTCAATGTGACGATCACTGCTGAGGATCGTCGCGCAAAAAACTTCATCAATGTGGCTGTCTCATCTCAGGAAGCAATCCTCAAGGGTCTTCAAGGAAGCTACCCAGAACAAGTGAAATGGCCCGAAGCTCTAGTGGCTACTTACCAGCAGCGTACGCTTCAGCAAAGATTGAATTCTGATGACGATATCACAGATATACAGGGAGTGACGGTCGAAGCTAAAACGATGCAAGAGGAGCAGAGTGATAATAGAAAACTCTATGGTAGTGGCGATGCCACCATCCAGCCGGATAATATTCTGGGAAGTATGGGTTTCAATAATATCTTTCAACTGATCCAAGGTAGGGTAGCAGGAGTTCAGGTTAGTTTGAACGGATTTAATACAAGCGTGCAAATAAGAGGAGTCGGATCAATTCAGTCTGGCACCGAGCCACTTTATCTTTTGGATAATGTACCTGTAGATGCAGCATTGCTATTCACATTGAACCCTAGAGATGTGGAAAGTATCGAAGTCTTCAAAGATGCGGCCTCTACAGCGGTATTTGGAGGTCAGGGAGCGAATGGAGTAATTGCTGTCTATACCAAAACTGGGGCTGGAATGAGTTATCAAAGCGTCGGTGGCACATTGGTCACTCGATATGGAGGATATAATTCGCAGCGAGAGTTCTACTCTCCCAAGTACGATGAAAAATCTCCGGCAAATTCCATAACTGACCTGAGAGCGACTATCTATTGGAACCCGCAGGTGGAAATTGATTCAGACGGCAAAGCCAAGATTGAATACTTTAATACAGATGCTGCTAAAAGACATCTAGTGATCATCGAGGGAATGGATGCAGCAGGAAGATTGGGTCGAATCGTACGAATTTTAGAATAAGCATTTGCTTTCTTCGCCAAAGCCTCCTAATTTCTTCACGAAATCTAAATTTGAAATAATGAAAAAGGCTTTGGCGATTTTTATCATATTGATTATCACGTCATTTGTAGGCAATGCTCAAACTCAAAATCAAGGGGATGCCAGAATCCACGCGTTTGGGACATACGGATTGCGATGGAATGACTTCGGGGTCGGCGCGGGAATTGAATTCTTCTTTATCGACCACTTTGCATTTATGCCTAGCTATACTCGGATTTTTCCAGAGATAGGTACAGAAAGTAATTTTAGTGCAGATCTCCGCTACTATATATCAGAAGGTCCTTCCCAGCTTTATTTCATGGCGGGCTACAGCCAAAATTGGGAAAACACTCAGCCTGATGGTGCCGGAGTGACAAGGAATTTCAAAGGTGCAAATGTGGGCGTAGGTGCCTATATCAGGCTGGTAGATCGAATAGGGTTAAGTACTGAATTTAGATTCCAGAGCACCAACAGACAAGAGGTAGGATTCAGAATCGGACTTGCTTTCCCCCTAGGGCGGTCAAACTTCCCAGAGTAAATCCTTACTTTTTCGAAAATTCGAATAGTTTTCGTTTTTCTTCTTTATTCAAAGCTTCATATCCCTTTTCGGCAATTTTATCCAAGATCCGATCTATCTCTTCCTGAGTCGCATCGGCACCCTTGGCAGTTGATGGACTGGAGCTATTAGTTGATTTAGAAAAAGCAGAACCAAACCCGCCGCTTGAAGGGTTCTTTTTTCTATAAGATACTTTTACTCCCTTGCTACTGGCAAAGAAATTTTCAAAGAAAATCCCGACTTTCTGAACTGGAATGCCCCAATCCACTCCTTTGCGAAGCTGAGTAATGTAAAAGTAACCCAGTAAAGCTCCACCAAGATGGGCAAGTTCTCCTCCGGCATTTGCACCGGCAGAATTTGCAAAAGAAAGAATCACATAGAAAATTGCAATATATTTTATTTTGACAGGACCGATCAGTAGCAACATAAAAGTGGTATTGGGCGTCAAAGTAGCTGCTCCAACAACTATTGCAAAAACTCCGGCACTCGCTCCCAACATGAGAGAAGAATCAACAGACTCACTGAAATATGGAGCCAAATTGTAAATCAATACATAGAAAACCGCCCCTGCCAAGCCCCCCAAAATATAGAGATTCGCCAACTTGCGGCTGCCGAGATACTGATTGATCAAAAGCCCAAACCAGTACAGAAAAAGCATATTGAAGAGAATATGAAAGATCCCTTCGTGCAAAAACATATAGGTCAAAATACTCCAGGGCTGAAACACAAATCGCGTCACAGACGCCGGCATCATCAGGTAGTTTAATGCGCTCGAATACAAATCACCAATGCCACCGATCGTCATAAGCACCCGAGCAACCAACACTACTAAAAACACCAATAGATTAATGGCAATCAGCTTGTAAAGGCTATTGTCACTGTGCTTAAAAGCATTTTTTAAATTATCCCAAAAACCTCCGTACATAGTTAATAAAAATTAGTTCTATCTTTTTTCCATCGGTAAACCAAAATCGCCCCAATCGCCAAGCCGCTCAAATGTGCAAAGTGAGCCACATTATCGGTGGGATTATTTATCACAACATTATAAACCGTATAAAGTCCATAAATCAACACAAAGTATTTTGCTTTGATAGGCATTGGCAGAAAAAGCAAAAAGAGCTCCGTATTCGGAAATAGCATTCCAAATGCAATCAACACTCCAAACATCGCCCCAGACGCCCCTACCATAGGTATATTCGCCTGGATTTCCACAATTGCATTCAAGGTTTGTTTTGCTTGACTGATTTTATTCGGGTCAGAAGGATTTCTACTAAAGTCATTCACAAAGTCAAAAACTGTGCTTTTGAAGAAAGTACGATTTTGTAATACCAATTTGTTGAATGCATCCGGCGTGGGATTGTTTTCAAATACCTCCACTTTATCTTTAAGGTTGTCCATTCGGTAGGCAGTGTAGCCTGAATAAAGAACACCTGAACCTATACCACAAACCATCCAAAGAATCAGTAGTTTCTTTGGACCCAGAAACTGCTCCAGCAAAGGGCCAAAGATAAAAAGACCAAACATATTGCTCAGCAAGTGCCAGAAATCGGCATGCATAAACATGTAGGTTAAAAACTGAAACGGTTGAAAATAGCGGCTATGAATATAATAAAGTGCAAACCATTGGTTTAGCTGTGGGAATATATACGCACTCACCACAAACAACGCAATATTTGCAATCAAAAGATTCTGAACTACTGGGGTAATATTTCTAAACATGGGCCTTGCTGAAGAATGAATGAATACTGCTTAAATCTAATTTGACGAAAGATTTGTTTCCTCCCAAGCCAAAGTTAGGATTCTGGCAGGCAAATAGCTGCCCTACGAGTGTTTCCATTTCTTGAGTGGTTAGTTTTTGACCTTTCTTCAGAGCAGATCTGCGAGCAAGTGATCGTGCGAGATTTTCTCTTTTATCGAGAGAAAGTTCGCTTTTGAAGTTTTTGAACTGTTCCAAAAGTCCTTCAAAAAGCTCCTTTTCATTTTTGATCTGTATGTCTGCCGGTACACCTTGAATAATAACGGTATCCTTGCCAAACTCAGAGACCATAAAGCCCAGACTGTGTAACTCAGGCATCAGATCTTGGACTAACGCAAAGTCAGCCGATCCAAGTTCAATGACTGGAGGAAAAAGACATTGTTGTGATGGACCTTGAGCTAGTTTCAACTGGCGAAGGTAGCGCTCATAAAGTATTCGCTCGTGGGCTGCCTGTTGGTCTACAATTAGCATTCCGGTCGACATTTGTGCCACTACGTAGCTCAGCTCGACCTGAAAGGTGGTTCCGGTCGAATCCTCTTCTGATGGCCGTGGAATCCGATCTAAGCTTTGATCCGGATTTACTTTGCTTGAAAACGTAAGCACTTCTGTATTTTCACTTTCTTGGATTCGATGCTGCTCTTGGGCAGGTCTAGCAGGAAGATTGCTTTCAAATAATTTTTCCCAACCAGAGGTACTTGCTTGCTTAAATTCAGGGGTGTTGAACGTTTTATAGCTGTACTCCCGATCAACCTCCTCCTTCTTCGAAGGGTCTTGGTCCCATTTTTCATTAAAATTCACATCGTACGAAAAGTCGATCGCCGGAACTACGTGGTGGGAGCCCAGAGCCTGTTTCACAGCCGCACGAATCACGGCATAGACTGTTCGCTCATCGTCAAATTTGATTTCGGTCTTCGTCGGATGGACATTGATATCAATGTGTGACGGATCTATTTCCAAGAAAAGCACGTAAAAAGGATGCTGGTCCGATTGGATCAAACCCTCGAAGGCATTACCTACAGCATGATGCAGGTAGCTACTCTTGATGAATCGGTTATTGACAAAGAAGAACTGTTCGCCCCTGGTTTTCTTTGCATTCTCAGGTTTACCCACAAATCCTTTCACATTCACATGTGGTGTAAGTTCCTCGCAAGGGATCAACTGACCTTGGTAGCTTTTCCCAAAAAGTTGAACGATTCGATGGCTCAATTTCCCCGGAGAGAGATTGTACACTTCCAGATCTTGCTGATAGAGTGAAAATCCAATCTCAGAATAAGACAGCGCAACACGTTGAAATTCATCTACGATGTGGCGCATTTCTACTGGGTTTGACTTCAGGAAATTTCGTCTGGCAGGTACGTTGAAGAATAAATTTTTCATGGACACGGATGTTCCCACATTTCCGGCAAAAGGCTCCTGTTTTTTTACCTCCGACCCTTCGATCTGGATAAGGGTCCCAAGTTCTGATTCAGCCTGTCTGGTTTTCAACTCTACCTGAGCGACTGCGGCGATGGAGGCCAGAGCTTCTCCTCTAAATCCGAAAGTACGGATCGAAAACAGATCTGCCGAAGTTCTGATTTTAGAGGTTGCATGTCGCTCAAAACTCATTCGAGCGTCAGTTGCTGACATCCCTTTTCCATTATCAATCACCTGAATCAACTGCTTACCGGCCTCCTTGACTACTACCTGAATCTGCGTAGCTCCAGCGTCCACACCATTTTCCAAAAGTTCTTTGAGTGCAGAGGCGGGCCGCTGTACTACTTCTCCAGCTGCAATTTGATTGGCTATCGCATCAGGCAGGAGTTGGATGATATCACTCATTTCTCTTCTTGGATTTTAGCCGAAAGAAAAAATAAACGCTTCCGATCAACAAACTAATGTAAAGCATATACTCAAAAATCACAGGCCCGATGTACACGTATCCGAAAATAGATCCCAATAAGATCAAAAAAATAAATGTTCGGATCATTGCCGTAGACGCAAAAACGTTTGGTGCTGACCGCTCCTTTATCCCTCGATATTGTGCAAAAGACCCCCTGATTCCTCCTCCATAAGATGGTAGCTCCTCGCCTCCTTCCTTGATCAGACCTTCGGCTTGAAGCTCTCGTTTGATCCGCGATGTACGCTGGTCAATTTCCTCCTTTACAGGGTCATAATATCTTGGCTTGATATCAAAACGCATAGGAGCGGCTGTACGGAAGACGGATGGAAATTTCATATTTCTTGATTTATAGGAGCGGCTATAAATTAAAACCTTAACAAAGTCAGAAGTTCCAACATATTGACCAAATATCAAATTTATACCCTTTTTAACCCGATTTAAGGTTTTATGTTACCTTATGTTTAGTATATTGATCTATTCAAGGACGAACTCTACCGTACAATTAACCTTAATTTATCACTTTTAGCAGGCAAGAGCCGTTATGTTGGAAGGGTTGTTGTACAAATTTATTTTAAAATTACGAATTAAAAATTTACTCAGACATGAGCAACATGCTTAAGAGGGTTTTTGCCGTCTGCATTGTAGTACTTATTTTTTCCTCGGGAAAATTGGATGAAACGCTTTTAGTGGAGGATCCATTGATTTCCGGAGATCCTATTTCACAACTTAACTGGGTTGATTCGGTATTCCAAAGCCTGACTTTTGAGGAGCGACTTGGTCAACTATTCATGGTGGCTGCCTATTCTAACCAAGATCAAGCACACGTCGATAAAATCTCTAATCTAATCAAGACCGAAAATTTGGGAGGCTTGATCTTTTTTCAGGGCGGGCCTGAGCGTCAAGCCCGACTGACCAATCTGTACCAGGCCCAGTCTAAAACTCCACTTTTCATTGCAATGGATGCCGAATGGGGAATCGGAATGCGTCTTGATTCTGTTCCGAATTTTCCAAAAGCAATGACCCTTGGCGCAATTCAGGATGATGAATTAATTTATGAGATGGGGCAAGAGGTAGCGCGGCAATTTAAAGAACTGCGGATGCATATCAACTTTGCTCCTGTAGTGGATGTGAATTCTAATCCTGATAATCCAGTGATAGGCTATCGGGCTTTTGGAGAAAATAAGGAACTGGTGGCCAAGCGAGCAGTGGCCTACATGAAAGGTCTTCAGGACAATGGCGTGATTGCCAATGCAAAGCACTTCCCGGGACATGGAGATACGGAAGCTGATAGTCACTATTCACTTCCTGTGATCAAGCATCCCGAGCAGCGGATATGGGATGTGGATCTGTACCCTTACGAGGAGCTATTTAAAGAAAATCTGATGTCGGTCATGGTGGCGCACCTCAATATTCCCAGCTTAGACGCCGAGGTAAACAGTACTACCAGTCTTTCAAAAAAGGTGGTGACAGACCTACTTCAAAAAAAGATGAATTTTCAAGGCTTAATTTTCACAGATGCTCTTAATATGAAAGGTGTAGCCAAACTGAATGCTCCCGGAGCCGTGGATTTAAAAGCTCTTTTGGCGGGTAATGATGTCTTGCTCTATTCAATGGACGTACCTAAAGCAAAGGCGATGATCATGCAAGCTGTCAAAGACGGCATAATTTCAGAAGTAGAAATAGACAGAAGAGTCAAAAAAATCCTGAGAGCCAAATATTGGGCAGGTCTAAACCGTTTTGTTCCCATCAAAACCTATGAACTGATGGAGCGGCTTCATACGCCCAAGACAGATGAGCTAATCGAAAAGCTCTATGCAAGCTCCATTACCGTGGTCTCAAATAAAGATGATTTATTGCCATTCAAGCAATTGGACATGAAGCGTTTTGCCAGCTTGAGCATCGGAGATGAAGGGACTGTCTTTAAAAAATATTTAGGTAAATATTCCAAATTTGACCACTTCACGATTCCGAAAGCTGCCAATGAGACTACACATTACAATACCATAAAGCAACTCGAAGATTACGATGTGGTCGTGGTGGGATTGATGGGCATCAGCAATAGCCCCAAACGTAAATTTGGAATTGCCGAGGCCGATGTAGCACTCATTCGCAACCTCTCCAAAAGGCAAAAAGTAGTGACGGTGCTTTTTGGAAATGCCTATGCTTCCCAGCATTTGGAGGGCTTGGGTAATCTGGTATTTGCTTTTGAAAACAATGAAACAACTCAGGAACTAGCTCCTCAGATTCTGTTTGGAGCGAGACCTTCCGAGGGAATTCTACCTGTGACGGTAAGTGCTCAGTATTCTTATGGCGTAGGTGGGTATATGGAGTCTCTGAAGAGGCTCTCCTATGGCACACCCGAAAGCGTAGGTTTGGATAGTAAAATCTTGGATCAGATTGATGAGGTGGCTGAAAAAGCCATCCGAATTCAGGCTACTCCCGGAGCAAATGTCTTGGTGGTCAAAGACGGAAAAGTAATTTTTGAACGATCCTATGGTCAGCTGGAATATAAAAAGAGTCTAAAAGTAAACTCTGAAACTGTATATGATCTCGCCTCCATTACCAAGATACTGGCGACGACTCAAGCGGTCATGTTTCTCCAAAGCCGAGGCGAGTTGAATATGGATAAAAGCTTGGGAGATTATCTTCCTGAGCTAAAAGGGACCAATAAAGAGAGATTAACACTCAAGGATGTAATGGCACACGAAGCTGGATTGGTGGCATTTATCCCTTATTACGCCAGAACTGTGGAAGGGGGCAATTGGAAACCTGAATATTTCCACGCCACTTCGAGCCCTGGTTTTTCGCGCCCTGTATCCAACGAAATGTTCGGAAATGATGCGCTCAGAGATAGCATTTGGCACTGGACAATCGAATCAAAATTGACTTCAAAACCTTCTGGAAGATCAAAACATGATTACGTTTACTCAGATCTGACGATGTACTTAATGCAGGCAGTAGTAGAACGAATTGTGAACCAACCGCTGGAAGTTTTCTTGGATCAAAATTTCTATGCTCCACTAGGCCTGCATACGATGACTTTTAATCCTTTTGCCAAAATGCCATTGGATAATATAGCGCCAACAGAAAATGATGTAGCATTCCGAAAACGTCAGGTTCAAGGCTATGTCCATGACCCAGGTGCGGCGATGTATGGTGGTGTTGCAGGTCATGCAGGGCTTTTCGGTACTGCAAACGACTTGGCAGTGATGATGCAACTTATGCTCAATAACGGCTATTACGGTGATGTCAGATTAATGAGTAGTGGGACAGTGTCAGCATTCACCAAAAGACAATCGACGCAAAGCAGAAGAGGATGGGGCTGGGATAAACCAAACCCAGATAAAGGAAGCGGCGGATCTGCGGGAGATTTAGCCCCTAAAAGCACTTTCGGTCATACCGGCTTTACAGGCACCTGCGTCTGGGCTGATCCGGAGAATGATCTGATTTATGTGTTCCTTTCCAATCGTGTTTATCCTGACGGAAACAATACCAGATTGCTGAAAGAAAATATCCGAACTGACATTCATGATATTATTTATCAGTCATTTGTCAAAAAATAATATGTGTATCCGCTACTACATCAGTAGCCTTATTTTCTTTGCTTATTGGGACAAAAGACGCCTGCCTGCCGGTAGGCAGGGAAGACCGAAACGCCCAAATATCAATTTGTTGCCAATTATATTCTTGTCTTTTTTGCCTACCGGCAAAATAGCGGATAATCAAAAAAAATAATATGTGTATCCGCAATGATGCAGTAGCCGTCTTTTTTTCGCTTATTAGGATCGAAGACAGAAGAATGAAGGCCAATTAGCCCTATTATCAAGTCATTGCCAATTATATTTTTATCTCCTCAGCCCACTGGCAAGGTAGTGGATAATCAAAAAGAAAGGGGAATGAAATTCATTCCCCTTTCTTTTTGATGACTTCAATTTATTTTTTTCCGACCAGAATTAATTCCTCTTGAGGTTCGATGAGATAAGTGGCGCCATTTGAAGTTATCACTACCATTTCTTCTACCGAGATGGTTTTTGTCTTACCGTCAGGTAGTTTCCAAGAATGGAAGCCATCAAAAGCGAATGTCATTCCTTCCTGTAATTCTTTTTCTGCTGCCGGGCGAGGGGTTGCACTTTGAGATCCTCCAAGATTGGGACCTACATCATGAGCCACGTATCCAACTGGGTGACCTGTACTCCACATGACATATTCTGAGCCGGCAGCCTCCATAAGTTTACGCTGAGCACGATCAACCTCCACGCCTTTTACTCCTGGTTTCATTGCCGCCATCGCAGCTCTGTTTCCAGCTTTACCGTGATTCCAATAGCTTTGAATATCTTCCGGTGCTACGGTTTCACCTTCTCTTAGTACGTATCCAAAGCGCTGTATATCGCTCACCCAAATATCATAGAGTTTGACTCCAAAATCGATCTGGATCACATCGCCCCCGTTAATCACTTTATCTGTGGCATGCGAATGACCTCGATCGGGACCTGAATTTACATTTGGGTTTTGATCGGGATGCCAAGCGTCTGTCACCCCATATTCCACCATTTTTGCTTTTAGAAATCTCGCTACATCCGCATCCGTAGTTTTGCCTGGCTCTATCATCTGATAGGCTTCATACTGGAAATCAGACGCCAGTTTGGCTGCTTGTTTCATTATTTCGACTTCAGCGGGGAGTTTGATGGAGAGCCATTCGTAGATAAGGTCAGTTGATGACACTAGTTTCGAAGCTTCCGTACCAAGCGCCTGCTCCAACTCGATATGCTGAGAGTGAGTAAGTCCATCTGCCAAAGCATTGGAGGAGGAGGTATTGATTGCAATAGTTGCGAAATTCTTCTTCTTGATAAATTCAGCAGCTTGATCAAGTGTAGAGGCACCTCGCTCTACTCGCACTACAGTATCGTGGATGTCTAGTTCGTCAAGTGCTGTCGCCTCGCCATCAGGGGAAAACACCACAGAATGAAAGCCTGTGTCGTCTCTGTAAAAAATGATAACTGCAGATCCACTGGCATTTTCTCCGCCGATATGGCTCGCAATTGGATCATTGTTGTTTTCGCGGCAAATGCTCACCCAGGAATCTACTCCGGCAGCTTCCATAGCCGCAGGAAGTAATTTTGAAATTCGCTCCTTCCTGATTTCTGGCCATGGGTTTGATGCCCACATATTCTGAGGACTTTGTGGTATTTCATTGACTTGTGCCGCAGGAGTACAAGCTTGAAAAATCAACAGAAGAATAAATAGAGAATTGAGAACTCTGGTCATAGCAGATTTTAATTTGGATCCGAAGATAGAATGAAATGTGAAAATCTGCGTTTTTGCCAGAGTTAAAATTGATTTTTTGGCTTAAGTTGCTTCACTGAAGTTTTGCGACTTCGCAACGTCCACTTCATACTACTTTTGGTTGAATTACATCACGATGGTATTTCATTTCCCCTTTGACTTCAATATTTGATCACCAAATTTTTTCTTCAAATCTGCTTTATATTTATCTGAGGCTAAGTCGACAATAACGCAGTATAAATCTGACTCAGGAGATTTCTGATCGAGAGTTATTTCAAGCTCTTTAATGCGAATTCTTAAGTCCTGATCTATTTTGTCTTGTCTGCCCTTTTCCATAATAATTTTAATTCTTTTGGGTAACTGAATATTCTCATTACTCCATTGGATTTGCAGCCACTCCTTCAAAGGTCATTTTGATCGGTTTGATCGTTCCGTCTTCGTTGAATTCCATTTTGTCAATTGCAGTTACTCGATGATCTCGTCCTTCATTTGGAATTGGTCTGCGGTGATAAATCATGTACCAATTATCAGTTCCTGGCTTTTGAAAAGCTGAATTGTGTCCAGCCCCCGTAGCTACGGTGGTGTCGGATTCGAGAATCGTACCGATGCGATCCCACGGCCCGGTAATCTTGTCAGACATCGCATAGGCTACTTTGTAGCTGTCATTTCCCCAGCTTCCTTCTGACCACATGAAGTAATATTTACCATCTCGGATAAATATAAAAGGGCCTTCTACGTAGCCTTCTGGCGTGATTTCGTGAAAGAGCTCACCATCTTCCCACGGCTCAAAACCTGAAAAATCCGCATTCAATTTGCCAATGTTGCAGTGACTCCAGCCTCCATAGAGCATATAATAAGTTCCGTCGCTGTCTTTGAATACAAACTGATCGATGGGCTGTGCACCATTGTAAAAGCCTGAAAGCAGCGGTTTGCCCAAGTGATCTTTAAATGGTCCCCCCGGCGAATCAGCCACAGCTACACCGATACCTCCAAAGTGATTGATATCATTGTCCGGATCATAGCCTGGACGCTCTGGAGTCAGCGGATCATTGGCGGCAAAGAAGAAATAATATTTTCCGTCTTTTTCAATGGCTGCCGGAGCCCACATGGCTTGTCGAGCCCAGGTGATTTCTTTATTGGTGAGGATATTCTCGTGTTTTTCCCAGCTCACCAGATCTTTGGAAGAAAAGGCATCGAAATGCAATTGCTCTTCGAAAGCCGCCGAAAAGGTAGGATAGATCCAATATTCGTCACCAAACACAATTCCCTCGGGATCCGCATACCAGCCATCGAAAATTGGGTTTCCTGAAAGTTTTGGAGCTTCTTCTCGATTGGTTTTTGTAGAAGTGGAGCAGGCAAAAAATAGACCTGCTGCCAATATGATTAAAGATAGGTTTGATTTCATTTTGCGGATTTTTTTGTAATCTGAAACTACGAACAGATCTCCCGAAATAAATACCTAAACAGTAAAAACGACCTTTTTTAACTTTTCCGGAATCATGAACAGGTTATTATCCCTATTCGGCTTATAATATTGGCTCTATATGAATAATAGTGTATTGAGTATTCGCAAGTGTGCGTCTAGCTTCTTTTGCTCCCTTCCTTTGGGTACGTACAATACTGCTGAGATCTTGGAATTATAAACTTTTACATAGGTAGAAAAAGACATCAGAGGCGTCAAACATTACTAGGAAGAATGTTTCGAGAGTGAAATGAGCTACTCCGTAATGGGTAGATGATTCTCTGTGTTTTGGGTGCCAGTTGGCTGGGTAAAAGGAGTACGATCACGCTGGGATCGAAGCAAACATATTGGTCTAGTTTTTAGTAATTTGCGATTCCCCGGAGTTCGATCATAGGATTTGTCTAGCGATGTTTTAGTAATCTAAGATCCCGCTGGGATCAAGATCGATGATAGTTTTCGGTTTCTTTGGCAGCCTACAATCCTGCTGAAATTCCTGACTTCTAAACCTTTCCACAGGTAGAAAAAGACGGCAGCGGCGTCACATTTACTAGAAAAGATCTTGTAAGATTTGGAAATGCGACCCCGGAGTGGGTCGAACTTTTTCGCCAGCTACCATTTTTTCCAGTTGACATTCCCCAAAAGGGTTTTTATTCTATCTTTGTGCCTGCTTTTGAGGGGGATGTTTCCTCTAAAGCGTGAGGGATAGCAGCGGTATCGGCTTCCCCGATAGTTATCGGGGAAGCCGATAAAAGCGAATAGCCCGACCCCGGCTTTTTCTGCCGGGGGCACGCCCAAAAGACTAATTTATTACCTACTTGCCTACAAGAAAGGACATTGTGAAGACATACAAAGAGTACAAACAGGTCGATTATCCACAGATTGGAGAGTCAGTTTTAGCGTATTGGAAAGAAAATCAGATTTTTGAAAAATCGGTTGTCAACCGCGATGGAGCGGAGACTTTTACGTTTTTTGAAGGACCGCCTTCGGCAAATGGCACACCGGGAATTCACCACGTAATGGCGCGGACATTGAAGGATATTTTCTGTCGATACAAAACGTTGCAAGGCTTCCAAGTAAAGCGAAAAGGCGGCTGGGACACGCATGGTCTGCCTGTGGAGCTTCAGGTAGAAAAGGAGCTGGGCATCACCAAAGAGGATATCGGGAAGAAGATCTCAGTAGAAGAATATAATAAAAAATGCCGTGAGACGGTGATGCGATTCAAGGATGAATGGGATGACTTAACCGAGAAAATCGGCTATTGGGTCGATCTGGACGATCCTTACATCACCTTTGAGCCTAAGTATATCGAGTCAGTTTGGAGCTTGCTGAAGAAGCTTTATGACAAGAATCTAATCTACAAAGGGTACACGATTCAGCCTTACTCGCCTGCTGCGGGTACGGGTTTGTCTTCGCACGAACTCAATCAACCGGGTACCTACAAGGATGTGAAGGATACTTCGATCACGGCTCAATTCAAACTGAAAGGCGAGGAAAATACCTATATCCTAGCTTGGACGACTACCCCTTGGACTTTACCTTCCAACTCTGCGCTGGCGATCGGTGAGAATCTGGATTATATTAAAGTAAAGACCTTTAATCCCTACACGTTTGATTCCTGTACGGTGATTTTGGCGAAGTCTCGGTTGAATGCTTATCTCAACCCGAAAGCGGCTGATCTGAGACTTGAAGATTATAATCCTGGCGATAAGGTGATCCCGTTTGAAGTGATCGCTGAGATGAAGGGCCGAGACATGATCGGCTGGGAGTACGAGCAACTGTTTCCGATTGCGGAATTGGCGCTTCCAAATCCTGCCTTCACCGTGATCTCCGGGGACTATGTGACTACGGAAGATGGTACTGGAATCGTGCATTTGGCAAAAGCTTTTGGAGCGGATGACTTCCGGACTTTGGTACAGAATCATGTGCCGGGGGTTTTTGTAAAAGATGAAAAAGGAGGCGATCTGCCTGTGGTGGATAAGCAAGGGAGATTCCTGCCAGTAGTGGGCGAATACTTGGCTGCAAAAATGGGCGAGCATTCGATTACTGCACATAAGCAGTACGGAGCTTCGGACTTCTATGTGAAAAATTATCTGGAAGAAGACGAGAGCTTGCCTGACTACAAAAACACGGATGTGATCCTTTCGATCATCCTGAAAAATGAGAATAAGGCCTTTAAGGTTGAGAAATACGAACACACCTATCCGCATTGCTGGCGGACCGATAAGCCAATATTGTATTATCCGATGGATAGCTGGTTTATCAAAACGACCGTATACAAGGATCGGTTGGTCGAACTGAATAAGACGATCAATTGGATGCCGGAGTCAACTGGAACAGGGCGCTTTGGCAACTGGCTTGAGAATTTGGTGGATTGGAATCTGTCCCGATCCCGATTTTGGGGTACGCCACTTCCGATCTGGAGAACCGTCGATGGCGGCGAGGAGATTTGCATTGGGTCTATTGCGGACTTGCAAGCGGAAATCGAGAAGTCAATCGCCAAAGGCTTTATGGAAAAATCTCCCTATGAAGACAAGGAACTTGACCTTCACCGCCCTTTTGTGGATGACGTGATATTGGTATCTCCAAAAGGGGAAAAAATGGTCCGTGAGGCTGATTTGATCGACGTATGGTTTGACTCGGGAGCGATGCCGTATGCGCAGTGGCATTATCCGTTTGAAAATGAGGAGATCTTCAAGGCCAACTATCCGGCAGATTACATTGCCGAAGGGGTGGATCAAACTCGTGGATGGTTCTTTACCCTTCACGCGATCTCAGTGATGCTTTTTGACAGTGTTGCGTTCAAGAATGTGATTGCAAATGGGCTTGTACTGGATAAGAACGGCAACAAAATGTCCAAGCGATTGGGTAATGCAGTGGATCCATTCAAGACCATCAAGGAATACGGCCCAGACGCGGTGCGATGGTACATGTTGAGTAATGCCAATCCTTGGGATAATCTGAAATTCAATCTGGACGGAGTCACTGAGGTGCAGCGACGCTTCTTCGGAACCTTGCAGAATACGTATAATTTCTTTGCACTATATGCCAATCTGGATGCTTTTGTCTATGATACGGCCAAGGCTGTGCCGGTGAAAAAGCGGACTGAACTTGATCAGTGGATTAGCTCTAAGCTGCAAACTCTGATCGCTGAAGTCGAAGCGGCCATGGATAATTACGATGCGACCAAGGCGACTCGCGCGATCATGGACTTCACCGTGGATCAGCTGTCCAACTGGTATGTGCGACTTGCCAGAAAGCGATTCTGGAGAGGCGACATGAATACAGACAAGCAGGCAGCTTACGAGACACTGTACGAATGTTTGTTTAGTCTTTCGCAGTTGATGTCATCATTTGCGCCATTCTATTCCGATTGGTTGTTCCAGAATCTGACCGAGTCAGGAGATTCTACCATTGAATCGATTCACTTGACCGATTGGAAAAAGTCGGATTCCGAATTGATAAATAAAGACTTGGAAGAGAGCATGGAGCTTGCCCAAACGATCTCTTCGCTGGTGCACTCGCTGCGCAAAAAAGAGAAAATGAAGGTGCGTCAACCGCTTCAGCGGATCTTGGTTCCAGTATTGAATGCCAAAACTCAGGCGCAGATACAGCACCTGGAAGAACTCATCAAATCAGAGGTAAATATCAAAACTGTTGAATATATCGACGATGCTTCTGGGATTTTAGTGAAAAGTGTGAAACCTAACCTGCCTATATTGGGTAAGAAGCTAGGACCGAAGATGCGATTTGTAGTGGCAGCTATCACGAAATGGGGTCAGCCGGAGATAGCCGAACTAGAGCGGAATGGAAAGATTTCTGTTGACTTGGACGGCGAAGGATTCGAGTTGCTATTGGAAGAAGTGTTGATTTCGTCTCAGGATATTCCCGGCTGGTCGGTCGCTTCTGATGCCGGGGTCACTGTGGCGCTGGATGTGACGTTGACCGAAGAGTTGAAGCAGGAAGGTATTGCTCGAGATCTAGTCAATCGAATCCAAAATCTTCGCAAAGACATGGGATTGGAAGTTCAGGACAAGATCAGGATTCAATTTGCTGACGATAATGAATCGGTAAATGCTGCAGTTGCAGGATTTGGAGGATATATTGAATCAGAAACTCAAGCCATGAGTCTCGAATTGAAAGCTGAATTAGAGGATGGATCTTTGCTGGAGATGGATGATTTCAAAATAGCAATCCGAGTGGATAAAGCCTAAGGGCACTAGAAACAGACATGAATAGATACATCAAATATTTTGGGATTGCTTTATTGGTAATTCTTATCGATCAGGCAGTGAAAATGATTGTACATTTCCAGATGGACTTTGGAAGTCCGGGTCAGATTCCTGTATTCGGAGATTGGTTTAAGCTTCATTACACGACTAATCCTGGGATGGCCTTCGGGATGGAATTGGGTTCTGAGTATGGTAAACTGCTTCTCACTTCTTTTCGATTGGTTGCGATGGTAGGAATTGGATATTACCTTTACCATATTATAGTTACCAAGCAGCACCCTGCATACATTTTTTGTATATCCCTTATTTTGGGTGGGGCGATAGGAAACTTAGTAGATTCAGTATTCTATGGAGTGTGGCTAGACAATGCGCCATATGATGCAGTTTCGCCTTGGTTTCATGGTCAGGTAGTGGATATGTTTTATTTCGATATTTGGGAAGGCTATTTGCCGGAATGGATGCCGCTTTGGGGCGGAAGTTATACTGCGCTTTGGCCGATTTTCAATATTGCAGATGCTTCGATCTTTGTAGGAGTTGCGATAATTTTGATTTTTCAGAGTCGTTTTTTTCCTGAAGAAAAAGTAGAAACAACCTCTAAAAAAGAGGACTCAGAATCAACTTTGGAAGTTTGATTACTGAGTATTTTTTCGATTCCCGAGTTTTCTAATTTTGAGGAAAACTTGGGAATTTTCCTTTTTTAGTGTAAAAATTCCTCAAAAAAGCGGTTTGGGACCGCTATTTTCCTTAATTTTCACTTTGGTTTAACTTCAAATTTGCTTTGAAGAACACATTTCAGATGCTTTTATTTAATTAAACCCGAAAAGCATTGATTATCAACACTCAAAACCTATGATCGTAGATTCTGACAAGCCCTTTCAGATCGTTTATTCTATTTACAGCCACGAGTTTCTTGGACTTCTTATTGAGTCCTTTGTAGTCCAATTAGACGAGCAAGGAAGACTCTCGCTTGCGCATCAAAATATCAGTTCTGCCAATGCGTCGGAGTTTGACACCGGGCTAGATAAGACGGATTATGAACTGATCAAAATAATGGATTCGACAAATCCGGAAAAACTCGTTAAGCCTTATATAAAAAGAGGCAATATCCGTCCAAAAGAATATTTGAATAAAATATTTGATCCAAAGACTGAGGATAAAAAAACACAAGATCTTCTGGAAGTAGTCTTGGAAAAAAAACGCAGTCAGATTATGCCATTGCTGATCGGAAAGCGGTTTTTTGAGATGGGTAGCGATGGCAATCCCATAGGAAAGGAAATCATCATAAATGCGGAGCGCGCTACGGTGTTATTTCATTTCCATAAAAATGAAGAGGACACGCACTATTGGCCTGCTATCAAATTCAAGGGCCAAAAACTCGATTGGCAATATAAAAACGGCTATTTGGTCTGTAACGAGCCAGCTTGGTTGATTGTAAATGGGCAACTATTTCAGTTTGAAAAAGGCATTGACGGTAAAAAGTTGAAGCCATTTTTAAGTAAGAAATTTATAGTGATAGATAGGCGAATTGAGCCGGGTTATTACCGTGGTTTTATGACCAATTTGATCTCACAGTTTGATGTCAAATCGATTGGATTTGAAATAGAGACTGAGCGGGGATCTCCGGAGGTATTTATATGGATCAGCGAACTGCCGGGCAATTCAGGAAAGAATCTTTTTGGAGAGGAGGGAGAGGTAATCGTGCAGGACAAGATGGTTTTTGAACTGCGCTTTAGATATGGGGACAATGATTTTCCGGTGCAGACTCCTGATGGCGAAAAGCTAGGAAATGTAGTTCGAATGGAAGAGAACGAGGGCGTTTATAAATTTTATAAGACGATCCGAAGTACTCAAAAGGAGAAATCATTTATGAAATTGCTTCGCGATAAGGGTCTGGATTTTAAAATAGGAAAGGTGGCTTTGCCTAAAACGGAAGCTTTTGAATGGATTGGTGATCAGGAGGATTTTTTGGATATCGAGCGAATCAAAGTTCGTCAGAAAATAGGTCCAAAAGGGAAAGTATACCATATTGGAAGAGCTCAAATTTCTATTGAGGTCAATGAAAATATTGACTGGTTCGATGTCAAAGCTTTGATTAAGTTTGGTATTTACCTAGTTCCTTTTGCCAAGCTGCGTAAGTTATTACTTGCAGGTAAATCAGAATTTGAGCTTCCAAATGGAGAAATAGCGGTCATTCCTTCGTCTTGGTTTGTGAATTATGCTGAGCTATTCAACTTCATGGAAGATCGTGGAGTCGATGACATCATGGTTTTGCGAAAGCATCACTTGGCACTGGCTAAAGAGATGGAGGCTGGAAACCTCGTGCAGGTGACCCTAAGTAGAAAGCTGGAAAAACTTAGGGATTTTGAGGCAATCGAAGAATACGAGATACCATCTTCATTTAGCGGTACGCTGAGACCATATCAGCATGCAGGTTACAATTGGCTTCGCTTCCTCAACGAGTTCAAATTTGGAGGCTGTTTGGCAGATGACATGGGTCTGGGTAAGACAGTGCAGACCTTGGCGCTTTTGGCGTCTGAAAAAGAGAAAAACCCCGGATTTACTTCACTTTTAGTGATGCCGACCTCCCTTATATACAATTGGGAGCTAGAAGCAAAGAAGTTTACACCTGAACTGCGGATTTTGGTTTATTCCGGTACGCAGCGGATCAAAGATCCCTGGCGATTTGGAGATTATGATCTGATTCTGACTTCTTATGGTATCACGCGATTGGATATAGAGGTATTAAAGGATTTTTTCTTCAACTATATTATCTTGGATGAATCGCAGGCCATTAAAAATCCGTCAAGCAATATCTCAGCAGCTGTCATGCAGTTGAAGAGTAAGCAAAAACTTATTCTGACCGGTACGCCGGTGGAGAATGGGACCATGGATCTTTGGTCTCAGATGAATTTTATCAATCCCGGATTACTGGGAAATCAGGCCTCATTCAAAAAGCAGTTTCTCCTCCCGATTGAAAAGCAAGATGATAAAGAGAAGGCAATCAAGCTCAACGTGATGATCAAGCCATTTATCCTGCGAAGATTGAAATCTCAGGTGGCCACAGATCTTCCTGAGAAAATCATAAATGTGAAGTACTCTGCCATGACTGCGGAGCAAGAGGAGATCTACGACGAAGTAAAAAACTACTATCGGGAGAAAATCATCTCGGATATTAAATCCACCGGTAGAAATAATCAGCAGTTTACCTTATTGAGAGGCTTGACGCAGCTCAGACAAATAGCGAATCACCCTAAGCTGGTGAGAGACAATTACACCGGAGACTCTGGAAAGCTTGAAGATGTGACCTATATGCTACAATCTACGATCTCAGAGGGACATAAGGTATTGGTATTTAGTCAGTTTGTCAGACATCTTGCTATTGTAAAGGAATATTTGGACAAGGAAGGAATATCCTATGCCTATCTCGATGGATCAACGAAAGATCGGCAGGCACAAGTCGAAAAGTTTCAAGAGCAAGAGGACATTAAAGTGTTTTTAATCTCTCTAAAAGCTGGCGGAGTAGGTTTGAATCTTACCAAAGCAGAATATGTATTCTTACTTGATCCGTGGTGGAATCCTGCCGTAGAGGCCCAAGCGATAGATCGAGCGCACCGAATCGGTCAGCAGAATAAAGTTATCATCTACAAATTCATCAGTCGAGGGTCGGTGGAAGAGAAGATCATGGCACTCCAAAGTCGAAAATTGGCACTGGCAGGCGAACTGATAAGCACAGAAGAAAGCTTCATGAAGAGCCTTGGGCAGGATGATATTGCCGCATTATTGGATTAAAATAAGAAGGTATAAACTTTAAGGGAAAGGCTAAAATCTTTCCCTTTTTTATTGCATTGATTGTCAAATGAATAAGTGGTACGATCAAATTGGTAACCATAAATTATTTTTGAAAGATGGGTAATACATCCAATATTTTTCTAAATTAAAACATACAGTAGCAATACAAACCCCTTGCGCATGCCTAGAGCCAAGTCCGATACTGATCGGAAAATTTTCGTGCTGGATACTTCAGTCATCCTTTTTGCACACAACTCCATTATGAATTTTGCCGAACACGATGTCGTTATTCCGATTACCGTGCTGGAGGAACTTGATCAGTTCAAAAAAGGCAATGACACCAAAAACTTCGAAGCCAGAGAATTTATCCGATTGCTCGACAAGCTGTCTCAAGATCATATGATTCACAACTGGACGCCTCTCAATGGTAAGACCAAGGGCAACTTCCGAGTACTGATGAATCCAGATAATAAACTCAACGCCAATGAGATTTTTGGGGAGGAGAAAAACGATCACAAAATCTTGAATGCAGCACTGCACCTGAAGCAGTTTGAGAAGAATCGAAAAGTAATTTTGGTCAGTAAGGATATCAACTTGAGATTGAAGGCCAAGTCTCTGGATATCTATGCTGAAGACTACGAGACTGGCAAAATCAAGAATATATCAGAGCTGGAGAATACCGGGAAATATGTGATGGAAAATATCAATCCTGATCATATCGTTAAGCTCTACGATCAGGGTTATATCCAAGCAAAAGAGGTACTCGATGCCGAAAAGCTAAAAGCCAATGCTTTTTATATCTTAAAGTCCGATAAGAGTTCGGTGCTCTCCTTCTACAACTCACAGGCTAAAATACTGGAGCGGGTAGACAAGCGCTTGGCTTATAACATCAAACCTAAGAATGCCGAGCAGGCTTTTGCACTTCATGCGATCATGGATCCCAATATCAAGCTGGTGTCAATTCAGGGCGTAGCTGGCACGGGTAAGACGCTACTGGCGCTTGCAGGAGCCTTGGAACAACGTAGAGAATACAAGCAGATCTTCTTGGCAAGACCTGTCGTTCCGCTTAGCAATAAGGATATTGGTTATCTCCCTGGAGATATCAAGTCCAAGCTCAATCCCTACATGGAGCCGCTTTGGGACAATCTGAAATTTATCCAAAACCAATACAAAGAGACTGATAAGGGATTTCAAAGAATCACTGAGCTGGTCAATCAGGAAAAATTGGTGATTCAGCCGCTGGCTTATATCCGGGGTCGATCGCTGTCTAATATTTTCTTTATTGTGGATGAAGCGCAAAATCTGACTCCGCATGAGATCAAAACGATTATTTCCAGAGCCGGAGACAATACAAAAATTATATTTACCGGAGACGTTTTTCAGATTGATACCCCGTATCTGGATTCGCAATCCAACGGGCTATCCTATCTAATCGACCGAGCCAAGGATCATCCGCTATATGCACACATCAAACTTGAAAAAGGGGAACGATCAGAACTGGCAAATCTGGCAAATGAGCTACTCTAAACGATAAATGGTTGAGTTTTATGTTCGTGATCAATTCAAAGTCTTGATATCTTTTTTCTATTACTGCAAAGTAGGGGATGTCCGTTGGAGCTTGGCAAACTTGTTCTTGAAGCGTAACGTCATGAATAATTTTATTCTGACAAATACGCATTACTTGGGAATCAAATAATATGCAACTCGAATGGGCATATTGGCCTGCAATAATAAAATAATTATTGAAATCCACACCTTGAAACTCTGAGAAGCATCGAAGATTTTTTTCCAGTTCAGATCTGGACTTAATGATTACCAGATAGTTTTGACCCCTCGGAGCATCCAATAAACCGCATTCTTTGGAACTAAGTCCTTCCACAAATTTGAGATCGATTGAAAACGTATTTTCTTCCGTGCAAACTTCCGTATCAAAGCTGGATTCACATCCGGTAATTGCCAACCATAGAAATAGGAGGGAAAAGGATATTCTGAATTTTGTCTTCATCAATGGGTTGTTAAGATTTAGAACTGAATTGTTTTACTGCAGATTATGCCATTTTGAATAGTATAAGCAATAAATATGTGTTCAATTTGAAAACCTATTTTTGGTTTTCTGGAGATCAAAGTATCCGTATTTTATTCAAGATTTGTAGTTATGCTCAAT
>Ga0136559_1000158_pt1 | contig 22711 bp, 20 predicted proteins | sample AntRauMeHopE1496_FD_104633 | JGI IMG/M metagenome (GOLD analysis project Ga0136559, IMG submission 104633) | Saline lake microbial communities from Rauer Islands, Antarctica - Metagenome Hop E1 #496 | ecosystem: Environmental > Aquatic > Non-marine Saline and Alkaline > Saline | place... | reverse complement strand
TGAAGAAAACCATACAATGTATCCAAAAATAGATTCAATTACCACTCACGCGTCTCCCCCTTAGGAGGGGGATTAAGGGGGAGGATAAACCGCAAACCCCAAACCCAACCGCATCTCCAAATAGCAAAATCTTTCCTATCTTAGCCCCATGAAACCAAGGTCGCTGTGTCTTAGTGCACTACTTACAGTATTTTCGGCTATGCCCATTGCGGCGCAAGAAATATTGTTGCCGATGGGTTCCATGTTTAAAGACAGCTACATACTTAGTACGCATGGCAATTCTGAAATTGGTTTCACTGGAACCGGTTTATTTCCCGCAACGCAAGGCGACATTCAGCGGGTAGAATACCTTCTGGAAGATTCTACTGCACAGTATAATTGGTTCCGCCGAAAGTTGTTTCACGAACATTTCGCGCAAATTGAAGGAGAGGATTATTTCCTGGCGTTCGATCCACTAATTAATGGTGCAGTTGGTATTGAGAGAGGAATTGAGCAAAATACTCTTTTCCAAAATACGCGTGGATTTCAAGTTTCTGGGGAAGTAATGAATAAAGTTTCTTTTTTCACGGCATTTTACGAAAATCAAGCGCGGTTTGCTTCTTATCAACAGGCGTACTTTTCTGAGCGCAGTGAGCAACGGATAGTTGGTGGGAATTATATTAAAGAACATGCTGCCATTCCTGGTGGTGGACGAACGAAACCGTTTGGAGAGGATGGTTACGATTACGCTTCCTCCATGTCTTATGTGCGTTATCGACCCTCAAAGTATGTTGCGCTACAGTTTGGAAATAACCCAAATTTTATAGGGTGGGGTCATAGGTCATTATTGTTGTCAGATAACTCTTTTAACGCTACAACACTGCGTGTAGATGTTACGCTTGGAAGTAAATGGAGTTACAGCGTTCTCAAGTCGAAACAGCTGAATTTATTCCGCAGGGAATTTACGAATGCTGTGGAAGCCCCTTTTGAGAAAAAAAACTACTCTGCTCATTATTTAACATTTAAGCCTAATGAACGGTTGACAGTAGGACTTTTTGAAGCAACAGTTTATTTTAGAGAAGATTCGATTCAGTCGCAGTGGATGCATCCGTTATATTTCAACCCTGTTATTGGCGTGAATACTGCCGTTTTTGGGTGGGAGAATAGTGATGCTAAGAGTTTAATAGGATTAAACTTTGCCTATACTGTAGGAAAGAAACATTTGATTTTTGGTCAACTTGCGACGGATGAATTGAGTTCAACGCCACAATACGGCGTGCAGTTAGGCTGGAGAAGTGCGGATTTATTTGGGGTGAAGAATTTGACCATGCACGTAGAATACAATAAAGCAACAGAGCGATTGTACGCAGCAAATAACCGAAGAATGGCATACACGCATTTTAATTTACCTTTGGCGCATACGCTTGGGAATGGTTTTGATGAGGTGATTGGTCGTGCGAGTTATATGTTTAAGTCGTTCTACATTCAAACACAAGGAATTTTTTACCGTTCAGATCAACCGATGGAGGGGCAAACGAATTTATTTGAATCGCGCGAATTACAAACACAATATGATCGACAAAATGTTCTTTTAGCAGAGGTAGAAATCGGTTATCGCTTTAATCCTAAAACTAATTTATGTGCATTTACAAAAGTGATTTACCGACAAAGTGAAGGGGAGTTAGCAGGAATGAGAAATACTGGAATGATTTTCTTCGGACTCAAAACACGTTTATTTAACCAATACATGGATTTCTAGATGAAGGTTTTAGTGGTCATAGCGGTTATTTTGTTGAATGTTTCAAGTTGGGCACAGGAGGTTGACAATGCACCACAATCTGAGATTACTCCTAATCCGATCAAAATTCTAAAAACAGCTGCTGAAGTAAGTTTTATAAATCACGACCCTTTTTTTCCTATAGGTAGCTACCACGATAAAGCGAGAATTCACTCTGCGGTTAAACCAATTCTAGGTAATCAGTGGAATGAACCAGGATTTACAATTTACAATGCAAAAACGAAAACAGCGAATGATATTGGGGCAATTTCTAACACCAAGATATTTCCTGTTACTAATGCGCTGGGCTCTTTAGCCACATCTAACCAAGGAAGTCGCTCTTCTCTACGAACTGGTGCGGGTGTTGGAATAACTTCTCGCTTTGGGGATAAACTCTATTTCCGAGCAATGGTCTTGGGGAACTATTACCAACGCTCTTTAGGTTTAGATAACAGAAATGGAATTCTTCCCAATTCCTATTTGTGGTCAGAAAATGGAAGTGGTCAAAATGAAATTCAACCCCTCTTTCGTGCGAGTTATACGCCGAATAAGTTTTTCAATTTTCAAGCTGGAATTGACCATAATTTTATTGGAGAAGGTCAACGCTCCATGCTGTTAAGTGATTTCAGTGCTCCATATCCTTTTGTGCAAATTCGTTCAACACTCTGGAAGTTTCAGTTTGTTAATTTATATCAGTTCTTGAGGGAAAGAGACGGGAATCAGTGGCAGTCGAAATTTGCTTCCACGCATTACTTAAATTTTCAAGCAACAAAACGCTTTCAAATCGGTTTGTTTGAGTCGGTTGTCTTTCAGCCGAGAGATACTTTATTGAATAGAGGGTACGAATGGGAATACCTTAATCCTTTCTTGTTTTACCGCCCGACAGAATATAGTATAGGTTCTCAGGATCGTATTCTTTTGGGAACGAATTTTAGTTATAACTTTGGTCCCATTATGGCTTATGGTCAGTTCCTTATCGATGATTTTGTATTGAGAGAACTGATGAGTCGTTCTCGCTGGTGGTCTAACAAATATGCTGGTCAAATTGGTTTTAAAGGAAAAGCCAGGCTTGGAAGAAATGCAACGTTAATATACGCTTCTGAACTTAATTTTGCGCGCCCATTTACCTATTCTCATTTAAATCAAGGAACGAATTATGGTCATCAAGGTATTTCACTAGCCCATCCGCTTGGGGCCAACTTTGTCGAATCATTTAGCTTTGTTGAATTTTCAATCAAAAAGAAATGGCGAATACGCACTGAACTGATGATAGCACAACAGGGCGGAGGTGATAGCAATGAGGACTTCATGTTTGGGGAAGATATCTATCGTTCATATACAGAAAGACCGTTTGAATTCGGCTATTTTATTGGAGGAAATGGAAAATTAAATCGAACACGACTTACGCTCGAAGCAGCTTATATGGTACTTCCAAAAATTCAATTAGAAGTGTTTGTTCGTCCTGCGGCAGAATGGCGCTCAGGCAACGTAAATGAACAAGTGTTTTTAGTTTTTGGAGGAATCAGAACGGCGCTGTGGAATGAACGATCACTTACGTATTAAACCCCGAACCTTGAAAACAGAACAGGTTGCTATTTTACTTCAATGCATGCGGCAATCTCAGCTGCTTTTTTTCTGAGGGATTCCATATCACTACCACTTTCATCGTAAACAAAAGCAATTCCCATTCTGCGGTACATGCGGCATACAGGCTTACCAAAAATGCGCACATCGGATTTGTCAAATTTCCCTGCGGCTTCAAAACCGGAATATTCGGGTGCTTTTTCTTCTTTTATTTCGGAAAGAATTACTGCATTTGCTCCGTAGCGCTCTTGTGTAATTTCTGAAATAGGCATCCCTAGCACGGCGCGCGCATGTAATTCGAATTCTGTGAAATTTTGTGTACCGGCTAAGGTGACCATTCCAGTATCGTGTGGACGAGGGGATAATTCCGAAAAATAAACAGCATCTTTTCCTATGAAAAATTCTACTCCCCAGAGTCCCGCGCCACCTAAAGCAGCGGTTACGTTAGCGGCCATTTCTTGTGCTTCTTTCAGCTGTTCAGCGCGCATTGGCTGTGGTTGCCAACTTTCTTGGTAATCTCCTCGCTCTTGTCGGTGACCTATCGGAGGACAAAAAAGTGTGGGTCCAGTTTGTTGCGTAACCGTAAGTAAAGTAATTTCAAAATCAAAATCGATAAATGCCTCTACAATTACTTCTACCGCATCACCACGTCCTTTCGTATGCGCAATTTCCCAAGATTTTTCGATATCAGCAGTTGTCTTAATCACCGACTGACCTTTTCCAGACGAGGACATCAATGGTTTTACAACACATGGCATGCCAACAGCTTCAACAGCCGTTGTGAACTCTTCTAAGGTAGTTGCGTAACGATACTCTGCTGTTTTCAGACCAAGATCTTGAGCTGCCAAATCGCGGATTTTCTTTCGATTCATCGTATAATTCGTCGCTTTTGCAGAAGGAACTACTTGTACGCCGCGTTCTTCAAATTCATAGAGTTTCTCTGTGCGAATGGCTTCTATTTCTGGTACAATAATATCAGGTTGATGTTTATTTACTATTCGTTCTAACGCATCGGCATCTAACATGGAAATCACTTCAAATGCATCTGCAACTTGCATGGCAGGCGCATTTTCATAACTATCAGCTGCAATTACGGTATGCCCATAACGCTTGGCTGCAATTGTAAATTCTTTCCCTAATTCCCCGGATCCCAGTAATAATATCTTTTTCATGAGTTTCATTTTCAAGAAACAAAATTAAGAAAAAATGAATGGTATATCATTTTGTTGTTGAGACGCGATTAATCGCGTCTCAACAACAAAATCAACCGCGTCTCAACAACAAAATCAACCGCGTCTCAACAACAAAATCAACCGCGTCTCAACGACAAAATCAATCGCGTCTCAACAACAAAATCAACCGCGTCTCAACAACAAAATCAATCGCGTCTCAACAACAAAATTAATCGCGTCTCAACAACAAAATCAACCGCGTCTCAACAACAAAATCAATCGCGTCTCAACGACAAAATCAACCGCGTCTCAACGACAAAATCAACCGCGTCTCAACAACAAAATCAACCGCGTCTCAACAACAAAATCAACCGCGTCTCAACGACAAAATCAATCGCGTCTCAACGACAAAATCAACCGCGTCTCAACGACAAAATCAATTGCGTCTCAACAACAAAGTCAACCGCGTCTCAACAACAAAATCAATCGCGTCTCAACGACAAAGTCAACCGCGTCTCAACGACAAAATCAACCGCGTCTCAACAAAATTGATTAGGTAATTTGATCATAGAAAATATGATTCATTTCTACCATCACAGCGATGATTCCTTGGAATAATTCCGTCGTAATCAACCGATTTCAATTTGAAGTAATTGATAACATAAGGAGGCTTTCTGTCCCCGAAGGAGTAATTGATACCATGACGAAGGTGTCAGTGTTCGAAGGAGTAGTTGATAAGAGAGGAAATTGTCCCACTGCTTGAAACCTTTCCCGGCTGGGAATGATACTATCGGAAATAGTGCATTCGCTCTTTTCATTCTAACTAACTGGATTGGTTTTTCTGAATTCAACAGGGTGAGAAGCGCTTTTTACTTTCGTCGGCGCATAATTGTCGAACTAAAACCCTAATTTTAATAAATAAATAATGTTAGGTATTCGTTCAACGCTCCAAAATGCTGTACTTTTGATGTCTATATCTTTCAAATTGATATGAAATAACATTACTTCACAACAATTTATCATTATGGTTAAATTGAGTTTATTGTTTGCGTTTCTTTTGCTATTTAATAGTTCTTTTGGTCAATGTCCTAGCGGTTCCATTGGAGTAACGGGCGCAGGTTGTGGTTGTGCTTCAGGATGCGATTTAACAGCTGTTGGTGGCCCTGATTGTGGATCGGGAGTATCTGGGAATTGCAACGCAGGTTATGTACCCATGGTGTTAGACATACCTGTTCCTGGTGGTTGTGAATTTACTGTTCAAGCGCAGATGGAACTAAGGACAGGGTGCTCAGCTTCTGGGGCTGACGGGAACTGTTCTACTTGTGATGCGTTAAAAGTTGATGTTATCGCAGGGGTTAAGCCGATGCAGTTTGGTGCGTCAAATTCATCATTAAGTGATAGTTATACGTTGATTGGGCCTGGTACAATTAGAATTTCAGGTTCAGCGAATAGGTCGGACGAAATTATTACCTACCAAGTTACTTCAACTGGAGCGACTTGTTTTGACTGCAGCAGCACACTTCCAATTGAACTTGCTCATTTTAGTGCTGAAAGAATGGATAAATATGTGCAGTTAACCTGGGGCACGGAATCGGAAGTGAATAACAATTATTTTACGATAGAACAAAGTTTGAATGGCCATGATTTCTCTCCTATCGGTTACGTAAATGGTGCAGGGAATAGCGCTAAACCTATTGCTTATAAGTTGATTGACAATTCTCCTGAGATGGAGGTGGTTTCTTATTATCGCCTGAAACAAACTGATTACGATGGAGCGTTTTCTTACGCTGATATTTCCGCTGTTCCTCCTTTCAAGCGCGCGAAAGTGATAGGGTATTTCAATGCGATGGGACAAGAAGTTAAAAGTCAAACCAAAGGATTGCTCATCATCAGATATGAAGATGGTTCGAGCATCAAAATCGTTCAATGAAACAGTGGGGACTTTTAAAATCGTCGCTTCTGCAGGTCAACTGAAATACTAGCCTAATTAGGATAATTATGCACGCAGACTAGATAATTTGTAAACGAATAGCACTCACGTCTCTTACCCTTTTTTCGTTTCTTCCGTTCCGTTAGGGTATCGTGCAAAACGACCCTTCGATCTATCGTGAACTTGGTCGTAGCTACTCCATGGCCAACCTCCAAATTGATCACGCTGATAATCCTGAAAAGCTTCTTGTATCTCTTGACGTGAGTTCATAACGAATGGACCGTGCTGAACAACAGGCTCATCAATAGGTCTGCCTTGTAGTATTAAAAATTTTAATTCACCAGTACTTGCGGAAATAGATAAATCGTGATGAGAAAGCACGTCAATTCCATGATAAGAAGGGATGTGTTGTTCTTCTATTACTAGTCCTTGCCCTTCATAAAAGTAAATAGTTCTATTTATCCCTTCTTCTAATGCTGGTAAGGTAAATTGAGTATTAGCTGCTAGTTTAAAATTAAACACCCCTACATGATTACTTGGGTCACCAGCCCATGAGTCGGTTGGTGGTGTTGGAGAATGTTTTCCAAACAAGCTCCCTGCTAATATTTCCAGAGAAACCCCCTTTTCTGGCTGGTAATTTGGTATGTCTTCACTCCAAAACATTTTGAAATCTGGGTTGACCATTTTACTTTTTTTCGGAAGATTTAACCAAATTTGAAATAGCTCAAGCGGGTTGTTGGTATCCTTGCTAAGCAGGGGAAACATTTCCGAATGCATTAATCCTTTTCCAGCCGTCATCCATTGTAAATCACCATTTCCATAACGTCCAGCACCGCCGTGAGAATCAGCGTGGTCCACCATGCCCGTTCGAACTACCGTAAGTGTTTCAAAACCACGATGTGGGTGGCCTGGAAAACCAGGGACTGCTTTCCCGTGATACATTCTGTAACCATCCTTTATATGAAAATCATTTCCTAATGGTCTTCCTGCTAAACCTTCAGCTGGTCCCATTTTATCATTGCCCTTGGGGTATTTATCTTCATGATGCACACAAAACAAAAAGGGGTCTTGTGTTTCCCACTGAAAACCAAGTGCTCTTATTTTCTTTATTGGATTTTCTTTCATTATTACTTTTTTTTGGTCTTGTTCCTCTTTTGCCCGAAATGCACCCACTAACGGTGCTGTTGCTACTGCAGCTGTTCCAAAGGCTAGTTTGGACAAGAAATTCCTTCTATTATTTTTGTTCTTACTCATGGCGTATAATATATTTACCATGGTAAATATATAACTATTTTCAGGATACAACAGGAATAGAATAAAAAAGTTTAGCTCGTTTTGTTATTTTCTAGTAATATCCTACTCTTCCTAGACTGAAAATTTGGTGTTGCAATTCTGGTTACGAACTTTGAATATGAACGTGCATTCAACGCTTCAACCCGCAAGGAAGATTTTGAAAATGTTGAGCTTCTCCAAAATATTCGTACTTTTGCGCTATATTCATCCGCCACCAAATCCCATTTTATTTATCATTTATGACATTTGAAGATTTAAATTTAATTACACCTATATTAACAGCTGTAAAAAACGAAGGGTATACACATCCAACACCTATTCAAGAACAAGCGATTCCAATAGTATTAAAAGGAAGAGACTTATTAGGTTGCGCTCAAACTGGGACAGGTAAGACCGCTGCTTTTTCTATTCCAGTTTTGCAACTAATGATGGAAAATGCTGTTCCACCAAAAGGAAAAAGACCAATTCGCACACTGATTTTGACGCCAACCCGTGAACTGGCGATCCAAATTGGAGAAAGCATAGCCAATTATGGAAAAGAACTTCCATTGCGTCACCGTGTAATTTTTGGTGGAGTAAAACAACATGCTCAAGTGAGTTCTTTGCAACAAGGTGTTGATGTTTTAGTAGCAACCCCCGGTCGATTACTCGACTTGATGAATCAAAAATATGTCAACCTTAGTCAAGTAGAATTTTTTATTCTTGATGAAGCAGATCGTATGTTAGATATGGGATTTATTCACGATGTTAAAAAAGTAATTGCTAAGCTTCCTACAAAGCGTCAGTCATTATTTTTCTCTGCCACCATGCCTCGTGAAATAGTTGAATTATCAAATAGGATTCTTACCAATCCATTAAAGGTTGAAGTAACTCCTGCGTCAAGCACTGCTGAAACAATTAATCAAGTGTTGTACTTTGTAGATAAAGGAAATAAACGTTACCTACTAAAAGAGGTGATAGAAGAAAAAGAAATAGAACGAGCACTTGTTTTTACGCGCACCAAACATGGGGCAGACCGAGTAGCCAAGACACTTACCAGTAATGGTATTTCGGCATTGGCCATTCATGGTAATAAATCTCAGAATCAAAGGCAGAACGCTTTGACTAGTTTCAAAGAGAGTAAAACACGTATTCTTGTGGCAACAGATATCGCAGCTAGAGGAATTGATATTGATGAATTGACGCATGTATTTAATTTTGAGTTACCTAATATTCCGGAGTCTTACGTTCACCGAATCGGTAGAACGGGAAGAGCTGGAGCAAATGGAATAGCAATATCATTTTGTGATGCTGAGGAGCGTAAATACCTCAAGGATATTCAAAAATTAATCGGCAAAAATATCCCTGTTGAAAACAATCATTCTTATCCTTTAATTGATGAGAATCCAGTAAAAGCAGAAAAGCCCCAGAGAAGACGTCCCCAACAAAGAAGGAGTTAGTAATTGAAGGAGTGATTCTCATTCGAATACTGCCCGGATTTATGCGCGACAATCTTGTTCATAATTTAAATAGTCAATTAAATTTGAATTGATTATCTTTATCATTCACTATGAAGGGACTATTTACACTAATTCTATTAGTAGCTTCGGGCTGGGGATTTACTCAACAAACTGCTGTAAGAGGAAAAGTAACTGAAGAATCAACTGGTCTTCCTGTGCCGTTTGCGAGTGTGTTTTTTCAGGATTCTAAAATTGGAACAGAAACAGATTTCGATGGTAATTATTCAATAGAATCATATTATGCAACTGACAGTTTAGTCGTTCGGGCGTCTGGTTTTGAACAGAAAACAGTATCGGTAGTAAAAGATCAAGCTCAAATTATTAACTTTAGATTAGCTCCCATTACACAAGAGGTCGATGAAGTTGTTATTAAAGCCCCTGAAGAAAGACCTTCAACAGTTTTGCACAAGCGATTAGTGCGGAACAAGCCAGTTAATAATAAGGAAAAATTGGGGGCCTACCAATATGAATCCTACAATAAGCTTCAATTGGACCTTAACAATATTGGAGATAAATTTGGTGATCGTGAAATTATAAAGCGTTTTGATCTCATACTTGACTATCTAGACACATTAGAGAATGGAGCGAATTATTTACCATTATTGCTTACAGAGTCCTTATCGGATTATTATTACAGAACCCACCCTAAAAAGAAGAAAGAAGTGGTGAAAGCTTCTCGAATTACTGGAATACAAAATGTGGAGGTCAATCAGTTTCTTGGTGAAATGTATCAAGACATCAACGTGTATGATAATTACATTGGTATTTTTGATAAATCGTTTATTAGTCCAGCAGCAGATTTTGCACTTAATTTTTACAAGTTTTACATCGAAGACAGCTCATTGATAGATAACCAATGGTGCTATAAGCTAAAGTTTATACCCAAACGTTCTGGTGATTTAACTTTCGAAGGAGAGATGTGGGTGCACGATACCACGTACGCCATCAAATCATGGTCGGCAAGTGTGGCAGATATTGCAAATATCAATTATGTGAATGGTTTTTACTTAGAACAAAGATTTGATCAAGTTGAAAAGGAAGTTTGGATGTTGACCCTAGACAAGTTGATTGTGGATTTAAAAGTGAGAAAGAAATCGAAAGTACTTGGTTTTTTTGGAAGAAAACTAACCACACGTAAAAACTTTGTGATTAATACGCCCCACGATCCCTCGTTTTATCGCTCGTCTGAAAATGTAGTGGTTTTAGATGATGCTGAAGGAAAACCAGAGGAATATTGGATAAAAAATAGACATGTTCCGCTAAGTACCCAAGAGCACAATATCGATGTAATGATTGATTCATTAACAAAGGTGCCTCTTTTTAATGCGATTAAAACGCTGACCTATCTGGCGACAACTGGATTTTATAAAGCGGGTAAAATTGAGGTGGGTAGTTGGCAAACAATCATGAGTTTCAATCAAATTGAAGGATTTCGAAATCAATTTGAGCTGAGAACATCCAATGATTTCAGTAGGAAGGTGGAGTTTTCTGGAAAGGGTGCTTACGGTTACTTAGACCAGCGCTTTAAGTATGGCGGACTCATGCGGTGGAATATAACTCCCAAAAAGCGGGGTATGTTTCGCGCTTTTTACGAGTATGATTTAAAACAAATTGGCCTAGGGGAGAATGCTGCAGATATTGATGTAGCCATCGGAGCACTCGTAAGAACAGTGCCGTTGCGAGAATTAACCTACGTAGAAAAAATAGGTTTCGATTTTGAAAAGGACGTTGGAAAAAGCTTTATTTTTTCTTCTGGTTTTCAATGGAAAGAACTAGAGTCAATGGGTGCAGCAAATTATCGTATTCCAAATGTGCTAGGTGGTTCAGATGTGGTTGATAAAATTAGAACAGCAGAAACTTTTCTGCAAGTGCGTTATGCCAAAAATGAGGAGTTTTTAAACGGTGCTTTTGATCGAATTTCATTGGGCTCTAAGCATCCTATCCTTTCTTTGAAAGCCACCTTTGGAATTAAAGGAATTGCAAATTCTGATTACGAATATCAAAAACTAGAATTTGATATGAGTCATAGTCCTAACCTCGGAATTTTCGGCAAGTTTTATTATCAACTGTACGCAGGAAAGGTATTTGGAACAGCAGCTTATCCTTTTTTGCGAGTGCACGAGGGCTCACAAACTTATTGGCTGCAAAGCACTGCGCATAATAGTATGGAGTTTTTTGAATTTATTTCAGATCAATATGTAGGTATGCGTGCATCACATCATTTTGACGGATTAATTTTTGACAGAATACCGTTAGTCAAAAAATTAAAATGGCGCTTAGTAGCATCCGCTAAATCAGTTTGGGGAAGTATTTCCGATCGTCAACTAGAAACAATGTTACTGCCAAGTTTCACGAAACACTTTGGCAATATCCCTTATGTAGAAAGTGGTTTAGGGATAGAAAATATTTTCAAGGTGTTGCGGGTGGATTGTGTTTGGAGAATGACTCATTTAGATCAAGGGGTTAGTCCATTTGTTATTCGCGCAAAATTAACTATCCGTTTTTGATACGATCGATTCCTTTCTTACGTTACTTTATTTCATAAATTTACACCATGAAGTTATTTACGGAAGCCATAAATAAATCTTATAGAGGTCGCCAAGTTGTTAAAAACGTTTCTATTGAAGTAAATCAAGGAGAAATTGTTGGGCTTCTCGGTCCTAATGGAGCAGGGAAAACGACTTCTTTTTATATGATCGTTGGATTAGTAAAGCCAGATGCGGGAAATGTTTTTTTAGATGATAAAAACATTACAAAACTTCCTATGTATAAAAGGTCTCAAATGGGTATTGGCTATCTGCCACAGGAAGTTTCTGTATTTAGAAAGTTGAGTGTGGAAGACAATATCATGGCGATACTTGAAATGACTAAGCTAAATAAGAAAGAACGCCAAGAAAAGCTAGAAACCCTTATCGATGAATTTAGTTTAAATCATGTAAGGAAGAATATGGGCGGAAGTCTTTCGGGTGGTGAGAAAAGAAGAACCGAAATAGCGAGAGCATTAGCAACGGATCCTAAATTCGTATTGCTGGATGAGCCGTTTGCTGGCGTCGATCCTATTGCGGTTGAAGACATCCAAGGGATAGTCGCTGATTTAAAAAAACGAAACATAGGAATTTTAATTACTGACCACAACGTGCAAGAAACGCTGTCGATTACAGACCGTGCTTATTTGCTATTTGAAGGAGGTATTTTAAAAGCCGGCACTGCAGAAGATTTAGCGGCAGATGAGCAAGTAAGGAAAGTTTATTTAGGACAAAATTTTGAACTTCGCCGAAAATCTTCTTAGTTTTAATTTCTAATTATTATTTTCGTGCTAGAAAACAAGCAACAATGAAAATTCTATTACTTCTTTTGACAACGTTTATTCTTTTGTCCTCGTGTAAAAAATGTGACCCAACGAACTCGTTTGGAGGGGAAGTTCTAGGAGAGGCATTTATAAGAGCTTCGGCAGGACAAAGCATTCCTATTTTGATTACGGATGCATCTCAAGTTCCTTTTGCGTTAGAAGTATTGTTCGAGGGCGGTATAGCATACCAGTCGGTTGATTTTAGTCAATATTCAGTATTAGCATTACCCACCTCAGCGTCTTGCAGTTCTGGTTATGATCGATCTGTTGTTGTTAATGATCAGAATCAAACGGTAACATATACGGTTACTCTAACAGAATGTGAGACGTGTGAAGGAAGTACAAATATCCCAAATTGGGTATTGATTCCAGCTATTCCTGCGTCCTATACACCAGTATTCAGTATCAAATAAATTTATTGGCTAGTATAGTCGCTGCCTGTTAAGTTTCGATTCCTTCGATTGAGTTCATTTGCCGTTGGCAATTTTAAAATTTTACCTATTCATTGAACGTGGCGTTAAAAGTTTTTCACATTTAACCTCCAACTATCAACACCCCGTATTGTTACCCGAAAAAAGAACTAATTTTAGATTTAAAATTAGAATTCTCATGGAGCAATATCATAAGTTACTGCAACACATTTTAGATAACGGAACAGATCGAATGGACAGAACGGGCACTGGGACTAGAGCTACCTTTGGTTACCAGATGAGGTTTGATTTACAAGAGGGCTTCCCCTGTTTAACTACTAAAAAACTACATTTACGCTCGATTATCCATGAATTATTGTGGTTTATTAGTGGAGATACGAATATTAAGTACTTAAAAGAGAATAATGTATCGATTTGGGATGAATGGGCAGATGAAAATGGAAATTTAGGTCCTGTTTATGGCTACCAATGGAGGTCTTGGCCAACACCAGAGGGTGGGTCGATAGATCAGATTAAAAATTTAGTTCATCAGATTAAGACAAACCCAACATCTCGTCGATTAATAGTGAGTGCATGGAATGTTTCATGTGTAGACGATATGGCCTTACCTCCTTGTCATTGTTTGTTTCAGTTTTTTGTAGCAGATGGAAAGTTGAGTTGCCAATTGTATCAGCGTTCAGCAGATACTTTTTTAGGAGTTCCGTTCAATATCGCAAGTTACGCCTTGTTTACCATGATGATGGCGCAAGTGTGCGACTTAGAGCCGGGAGAGTTTATTCATACTTTTGGAGATGTTCATTTGTATTCTAATCATTTTGAACAAACGAAACTTCAGTTAACAAGAGAGATTCGTCCACTTCCAACTATGAAAATCAATCCTAATGTGAAAGATATTTTCTCATTTAAATTTGAAGATTTCGAATTGTTGAACTACGATCCGCATCCACATATTAAAGCTGCTGTGGCAGTTTAACTTTAGTTTATGAAAGTTTCATTGATTGTTGCTACCGGTAAAAACGGTGAGATAGGGAAAGATAATGACCTCATTTGGCATTTGCCAGAGGACATGAAATTCTTTAAAGATACCACTCAAAATCATATTGTGATAATGGGAAGGAGAAATTGGGATTCCATTCCATTAAAGTACCGACCACTAACGAATCGTGAAAATGTAGTGCTTACTAGACAAGAAAACTACGAAGCAGATGGGGCTCGCGTATTTAATGAATTAAGCGCTGCGTTAAGCTATTATCGTCAACAGAATGAAAATAGAATCTGTTTTATAATAGGAGGTGCTCAAGTGTATCAACTAGCTCTTGAGGCGAATAATGTAAATGAAATGTATATTTCACACATTGACGAATCATTTGATGCGGATACCTTTTTTCCTCAAGTAGATTTTTCTTTATGGAAGTCTGAAGTGGTGAAAATCCACACGAAAGATGAAAAAAATCCGTACTCGTTTACTGTTAAACGTTACTGGAAATAAATAGAAACAATGATAGTTTGTATAGCTGAAAAACCAAGTGTTGCCAAAGATATTGCTGCTATTTTAGGAGCGAATCAACGCAAAGATGGTTATTTTGAAGGGAACAACTATCAGGTTACTTGGACGTTCGGACACCTTTGCACATTAAAAGAGCCACGTGATTACCTAGATGAATGGCGGTATTGGAATTTACGTTACTTGCCTATGGTTCCTTCCAAGTTTGGAATTAAATTGTTGGATAATGATGGCGTAAAAAAACAGTTTCATGTCATTAAAAGATTAGTGGAAGCTTGTGAACAAGTCATAAATTGTGGTGATGCTGGCCAAGAGGGAGAAGTTATTCAGCGCTGGGTGCTTCACTTAGCGAAATGTAAAGTTCCGATTAAGCGTTTATGGATAAGTTCGTTAACCGAAGAGGCTATAAAAGAGGGGTTTAGTAAGCTAAAGGACTCGAAAGATTATAACAATCTGTATGCTGCCGGTAATGCTCGAGCAGTGGGTGATTGGCTACTTGGTATTAACGCTACACGGTTATTTACCAAAAAGTTTGGACAGCAAAGACAGGTGTTGTCTATTGGTAGAGTGCAAACACCAACGTTAGCCATGATTGTTAAGCGACAATTGGAAATCGATAATTTTAAATCGGATGATTATTGGGAATTGCGCACCATATACCGCGATACAGAATTCAATAGTGTGCTTGGAAAAATTAAGAAGGAAGAGAAAGCACACTATGCATTAGGGAAAATTAAAGATGCCCCATTTATTATCACTTCGTTTGAACAAAAGGAGGGGAAAGAAAGACCGCCTCGTTTGTTCGATCTTACTGCACTGCAGGTAGAATCCAATAAGAAATTTGGGTTTTCTGCAGATCAAACGCTAAAGCATATTCAAAGTTTATACGAGAAAAAGTTAATTACTTACCCAAGGGTAGATACAACATATTTACCAGATGATATGTATCCAAAAATTGCCGGAATTCTTGGAAAGATGCAGTACTATTCGAAACTAACAGCTCCTCTTTTAGAGAAGAAAATACCCAAAACGAAACAGGTATTCGACAACAAAAAAGTTACCGATCACCACGCAATTATTCCAACAGGAGTGGTTCCATCAGGAATTAATCCAGATGAACAAAGAGTTTATGACGCTGTGGCTAAAAGGTTTATTTCGGTTTTTTATCCGGATTGTATTGTAAGTAATACTACTGTTTTGGGTGAAGTGCTAAAACTTGAATTTAAGACGACAGGTAAGCAAATTCTAAAGCCGGGTTGGAGGGCAGTTTATTCCACGGAAGAATCCAAAGACAAAGCTAAATCTGATGAGGATAGCATAATGCCAACTTTTGTGCAGGGAGAATCAGGCCCACACGTTCCAAGGGTAGACAAGAAACAAACTTCACCGCCAAAATTCTACACGGAAGCGACACTTTTACGTGCGATGGAAACAGCAGGTAAACAAGTGGATGACGATGAGATGAGGGAATTGTTGAAGGATAATGGAATTGGACGACCTTCTACTCGAGCGAATATTATAGAAACCCTCTTTAGAAGAAAATACATTGAACGCAAAAAGAAAAATATTATCGCCACGCAAACGGCAATAGATTTAATTCAGGTGATCGACAATGAAACATTGAAATCTCCTGAACTTACAGGAGACTGGGAACGAAAATTGCGTCTCATAGAAAAAGGCGAGTTCGAACCCGAAAAGTTTAAACTGGAATTGATCGAGATGGTTGTGAACTTAACGAATGAAGTGCTGTTTAACTCTCATAATAAGTCAGTAACTATTATGGCAGAAGCGGAGATTAAAGAAAAAAAATGACGTAATAAGTAGGTCGTTAAAAACTAAAAATATACTATGAGATTTATTTTAAAACTGTTAAGCGTGGGATTATTGATTGGTGGACTGGTATTTATATCGTCTTTCTCTCGGCTAGATGTTGAGCCAGCTGCAATTAAATGGCACACGTGGGAAGAAGCGATTAAATTATCCGAATCAAATCCTAAAAAAATACTCATTGATGTATACACAGAATGGTGCGGTTGGTGCAAAAGAATGGATAAGGAAACGTTTACAAATCCCGAAATTATTGAGATGGTAAATGAAAATTTTTACGCTGTTAAATTAGATGCCGAACAAAAGGAAGACATTCTGTACAAAGATGTTACATTTAAGTTTAATCCTGCAAATGGAAGAAAAGGCGCACACGAGTTAGCTGTTTCTTTATTAGAGGGTAAAATGGGCTATCCTTCACTGGTTTATTTAGATGAGAAACAGAGTAGAATTTCTATTTCTCCTGGTTATAAAGCGGTAGACATGATGAAACAGGAGCTGCTTTTTATTAGTGGAGAACACTATGTTTCTATGACTTTTAATGAATTTAAAACTAAATAATGCGTTTAAAATGGACTGGGATAGGAGCTGCTCTTATTCTCTTGACTTTTATGTTGATTCATGGAACTGTTGAAAGCGCTTCGTTGCAGATCGGCTTGTCGTGGACGTTCTCTAAACTAGCGCCCTATCTGCTTCAATTTGTAGTAGTCGTTTTGTTAAGCTCCATTCTTGCCCAACTCTTTGGGTTGAATTTCGCAAAGAAAAAGTTAATTATGCTTTCGAGTATTGTCGTCTTTTCAGGAATTGCTTTCGCTGTGAACCCTATTTATGAAGGGGACTTTGATAATTCATTTGATGAGGTAATAATTAAAAATAATGGAAACGATTTTGAAGTCGGTTTGACCATGGTGGCATTGCCCGGTTGCCGTTATTGCTACGATCGAATTGAAACGTTAAATAGCTTGAAAAAGTACCAACAGAATATTCCTATCACAGTGGTCATGATTAGCGGAGATAGTATAGCCATGGCTGATTATTCTGAAAAATTGTCAAGTGAAATCAATGTTATTCCAGCAACAAATGAGAAGCAGCTAAGTCAAATTGTAAGAGGAAGTTTCCCCGCTTTTATCTATAAGAAAGAAGACGTTCCATTTCTATATCATTGGAATCAAATAGGGTTCGGATCTGGGGCATTGGATTGGATAACTGAAGACAATTAACTTTCTTTAAATGTAATTCGAATAACCGTATTCCAATGCGGTTCGCTGGTTATTTCAATCACTCCATCGAGTTGTTCAATAATTGTATCAATCAGCTCCATCCCAAAAGAATCTTTCTTTAGCTCGGGATTAATACCAACACCATTGTCCTTATACATCAAACAATAGCCGTCGGGTTCTCTCCGTAATTCTATTGAAATAGCCGCTTTTGCAAAGGTCTTAGGGAATGCGTATTTAATACTATTAATGACTAACTCATTAATAACAATCCCTAGGTGAAGCAGTGTTTCCATCTCTAAAGGTGATCCATCCGCACTAACATGAAACTGAATGTTTCGGTCAATGACTGTTCGCTCCAATCCTTCGACTAATTTGTTAAGGTATTTCTCTGTCCCAATTGTGGAAAAAGTTTCTTGTCGATAGATGATGTCGTGAACAATTGCCATGGCATTGATACGGGTTATCGCTTCATTAAAAGTTTTTGTTACCGAATCATCATTCACCGTGTAAGACTGCAAGCGCAGCAAGCTTGAAACTATTTGAAAATTATTCTTCACTCTATGGTGAACCTCCTGAAGCAGTAATTTGCGTTCGTCGTTTTGCTTAGCAATAATTATATTCTTTTCGCGAACTGTTTTGAGTCGTAATGTTATAACCAAAATGATAATCATCAATAAAAATATAAATCCTCCTAACGAATAGTATAAAATAGTTGAACGTAGGTCGCGTTCCTTTTTGACTGCAGAGGACTGTTCTTTTTCTTTCTTTCTTATGGCTACTTCTTTTTCATAATTGTATCGAATTGCTGTTTGTTGCGCATTGCGAATAGATTCTTCGTTAATCATATTCTCTTGAGCATGCATGTATAACTCCTGCATTTCAAACGCATTCTCCCACTCTTTAAGTACTTTATAAATCCTTGTCAATACAGCCGAACTGCGCAATATTAGTTCGCTATTATTTACCTCTATACTCGCTGCTAACGCCTCTTTTCCAAACTTTAAAGCGTTTTGGTAGTCTTGTTGTTCAAAATACACTTCTCCTAAGTTTGATTTTGCAATTGCCTGACCCTGGCGATGACCTGATGCTGAGCTGATAGCTAAAGACTCACTAAAATGATAATCAGCACTATCATAGATTTTCCAGTTTTTATAAACTTCCCCAATATTATTCATAACGGATGCTTGTCCCGCTCTGTCCTTTAGTTCTTTGCGAATACTGAGCGATTTTTCATAGTAAACAAGGGCTTGAGTAGTATCTCCCAGTACTTTATTCAATCCAGCCAGCGTGTTCAAGCATAAAGATTCTCCAATTTTATTGTGAATCAATCTGTTGATATGAAGTGCTTCTTTTGCATATTCCAAGGCTGCGGTGATATCGTCATGTTCTCTGTGAATAACGGAAAGATTACTTAAAACGATTGCGATACCTATACTATCACCAAGTTCTAAAAATATGTCTAGCGCTTGATGGTTAAAATCAATAGACTTTGAATGATCTCCTAGTGATTTAAATTGAGCCGCAATGTTATTAAGGCTTTCCGCATGATCGGCCTTACATTGACATAATTTAAATAAGCCCGCTGCTTTTTCAAATTGTATTAAGGAGTTGGTTAAATCCGACTTTTTATAATAGTAATATCCCCCAATTTGATGAAGCTTACCAATGAGATTTATAGTGTGGTTATTGTTAAAGCTCTTGTTGTTTTCAATAATTTGGCTAAGCGTATCGGCTAAATAAAATCCACTTTTTAAATAGTAATAAGCACTATCCCTTTTTAAATCAATATAATGATTTATTAAGTCAATATGCGCCGAAAGTTTAGCGGTATCGCTTTTGGCCGTATGCGCCTTTTGTCTTAAGTTTTTGACGTCAACTACTTTTGCATTTGCTAAGTTGAAGCCAAAAATAAGTAACAATATGATAGTGGAAACCTTCAGTTGTAAAGTGTTGATTTATAATATGCAAGTTAGGTTATTATTTTGAGAATAAAAATCTACACGGAATAAATATTTACGTGGTAATTTGGTTGTTAGAAACAGGGAGCTAGCTCGTATGCCCCTCTTATTCGAGTTCTATGTCCTGTGGTACTAACGAGAGTTTGACTTCCACATCCCAATTGGCTCGAATTTTAGTTGTGCTATCAAACCAAATCACCCGTTCTGCTTCCTGTTTTTTGAAAATATCGCCAAAGGACCAAAATCCATCTTGATCTTCATCAATAATTAGCTTGAATCTATAATTAGTGGGTTGAAGGTCAATAAGGTTGTATTCGAAAACGCCTGGTTGTAGTTGGATTCTCTCAACTAACTCTTCTTTTGCCGTACTCACTTCCAATATTCCGTATTTTGGTATAGAATCCAGCTTGATAATCATCGTTCCTACTTTATTTTTGGGTTGAACTTGATAATTTAAAACTAGTTCTTCTGGGTTTAGAAAGTTTGCTCCACCAATGGATTCAAGAGCGATGATTACTCGGATAGAATCATATTCCCTTGCATGAAAAATACTTATTTCATCTGGTCTACTCATGGCAGATGACATGGGAAGTGCCATGTAAAGACTATCTCCTGCTTGTTTTCCAAGAACTTCTATTTTACTTCTATCGAGGGTGGTAACTGCCTCAATAAGTTGCAGTTTTAAAGTATCTCCAATTAGGAGCGTTCCTTTTTCCAAATTAGAGGAATAATTGAATTTTTCAGGATCTTTGAAAAAATACTTTTTAGAAATGGTGTCATTGGCTGTTTCATTTTCAATAATCAACTCGACTTTTCCAGAACGTGCAGCTGATGCATAAAAAACCGTAAGCGAGTCTTTTTTATCGTTCCATATATATCCTTCAGGTTTTGGAGAGGTAAAGCGAATGGTCGTTTCAACTGGAAGCGGCTTAGAAAAACCTAAACACCAAGTTGCCGGAGCGACAAAATTATTAGTAGAAACTTCAAAATTGGTCGCTTTCGACTCCATAAGCCGTATTTCTGGAATTATTGCAGACGATGTGTCAGCATAAATTACCTCTTTCAATTTACCTCTAGGCTCTTTTTGATTAAGGCGCGTATTTTGATCTCTATCTACATAAGCATACGCATAAAACGGTCCTTTTTGCAAATAACCGAACTGTGCAAGCCCTTCATCGTTGCTCATTACAACATATCGAGGAGTTACTTTACTTGTGTCATCTGGTAATTCTTGCTCATACAAACCGACTGTCGTATTTTTAAGTGGTTTATTCGTATATGCATCTACAACACGAATAGCAGTTTCTAATGAGTCGATGTAGCTTCCTGTTGCAAATACATAGGTCATTAATGAATCATTCGCTTCATTTAAATCTTTGACGGCACGATTTAGATAGATAGCATAGGTAGTATTGTCTTTCCAATCACCAGTAATTGGTTTTAAGGTAAGTGTTTTTCCTTTAATAGTAGCCTCTAAGGTTACATCAGCAGGTATAACAGAAATATTTTTTGCGGGACTATTCAGCTGTATAAATTCATCGAATGGGATAATGATTGCTTTGGGACGAACATGCGTACTTGCCATTGGAGGTTGCATGGCTCCGAGTATAGGTTTTGGAGCGAAGTCGTCGTCTTCTCCACCTGTAATGAATCCCACTTGTCCACATGAAAAAGTAAGTAAGGCAAGAAAGAGTACTAAGATTTTACTAAAGAGCCTATCCATTCGCAGAGTGCTGTTAAATGCTGTTGATCTATTTCGTCGAAGTCATTGAGCTTATCGCTATCCACATCTAAAACACCAATCACTTCTCCTTTATTGTAAATGGGGAGCACAATTTCAGATTTAGAGAGTGAGCTGCAAGCTATGTGTCCGGGAAATTCTTCTACATTTGGAACGAGTAACACCTCTTTTCTTTCCCAAGCGCTGCCGCAAACACCTCTTCCTTTTCGTATGCGTGTGCAGGCTACAGGACCTTGAAATGGACCTAGCACTAATTCTTCCGCGTTATCTTTAAGATAAAATCCCACCCAGAAAAATCCAAATGCTTCTTTTAGTCCTGCTGCTATATTGGCTAAATTCGCTATGAGATTATCCTCTCCATCACACAGCGCCTTCAGCTGAGGAAGGAGTGAGGAGTAATTCTCTTCTTTTGAAGTGTTTTTTATGATAAGTTCTTCCGACATAAATTGCGTTACATTTTTCCAGAACGGGGCGCTTTTTTTCTACCTCTATGCATTTGCGACTGACGCATTTGGTTTTTTGAAGCGACCATGGTGATTTGCTTTCTCATCATGTCTAACTGTTCCTTTAGCATGCCATTAGTGTCTAGTTTTTTCGACTCAGAAAGCAATGTTTGCGCCTCTGTTTTACGTCCGGTTTGCATGCAAATTCCGGCAAGTTGCATTTTTGCCACTGCTTGATCTTGTTTTGTTCGTAAACCGATCTGAAGTGCTTTTCGAATCATCTGTTCACATTTTGCGAAGCCTAAGTTATTTTGTAATCCGAGCATTCCTTTCAAATATAAAACATACGCGTGTTGGCGCTTAGGCAGGAAGCGTGGATCTCTAATTCTATTCAATGCCTTCCATGCTTTGTCTTGCTTTCCTAATCGCATTTGATACAACGCCATGATGACATTTTCATTTCTAAAAAAACTGAGTACCAAAAGTGCGGACACTAAAATAAATGTAATTCCCCATCCCCAATATCCTGTATAAAAGAGGTTGAAATTAAACCAAAGGGCTGCCCCAGTGAGCACGATTCTAATAATTAATCCTATCATCTTGTTAATCTATTGTTGCTATACATTTTAATTCTATTGCAATGGGGGTGGGTAAAGAGTTAATTTCTATTGTCGTTCTACAAGGCTGATTATCTTTAAAATATTCAGCATAAATCTTATTATACGTGTGAAAATCACGCTTCATATTTACAAGAAATACTTGCACATCAATAAGCTTATCCCAGCTCGATCCTGATTCTTCTAGAATCATTCGAACATTATCAAAAACAGAACGACATTGTGCCTCAAAATCAAAGGCTAAGAAATTCCCGTTCTTATCCAGTTTTAATCCTGGAACAGCAGAGTCGGTAGCGTCAGAACCTGCAGTTCGTGGACCTACTCCTGAAAGAAAAAGTAAATTTCCTGCACGGCGAGCGTGTGGATATGAACCTACTGGTTTTGGTGCTT
>Ga0136559_1000157_pt1 | contig 22819 bp, 20 predicted proteins | sample AntRauMeHopE1496_FD_104633 | JGI IMG/M metagenome (GOLD analysis project Ga0136559, IMG submission 104633) | Saline lake microbial communities from Rauer Islands, Antarctica - Metagenome Hop E1 #496 | ecosystem: Environmental > Aquatic > Non-marine Saline and Alkaline > Saline | place... | reverse complement strand
TGTGGTTTTTATTTAATAGCGCTTGGAAACAAAGGCATAATCTTCATCTACTGGGTTTACTGGCTTGTTTAGTTACTTTTATGTTAATAGAAAATGCGCTTTACAGGCAATCTGGTTTGTATATTGCCGTTTTTGTATTCCTGTTAATGCAGAGAACAAAATTAGAGACAAATAAGTGAAGGTAATTAAATTAAATAGGGATATCGCAACAACTTTTTTGCTATGAAGATTATTAAAAAGGAATGGGACTCGAGCTTTTTCAACATCAATATTGGATATTCAGCATTAAATGAAGGTGACACTATGGAACCTAATAGCTTTGATTTAGTTTATGTTTTTAGTAAAGTTCCTTTGAATACATATGTTGACAAGCAAGTAGATGTCAAGATTACTTTTCAATATAATTTGTCAGATTTTAAAGGCGACCCTTTTATTTTAAGAGATGGGTTTTGTATTACTGACTATGACCCGGCAGTAGACGATTATGAGACGATTAAAAACTTAGCAATTTCGAGCGGGGCATTTTCCCGTTTTAAACAAGATGAGCGAATAGGAACCGATAATTTTGAAGCATTATATGGCAAGTGGATTGAAAAGAATCTTACCTGTAATGAGGATGATGTTATCGTAGTTAAAAAAGGGTCTGCGATTGTCGCTTTTGTCTCTGTTAGATACGATATTGTGTCTAACGTTGCGATCATTGATCTGGTTGCTGTTCATGAAAATTACCGCGGTCAGGGTATCGGTCCATTGTTATTAACATTTTTAATTAATAGGTGTAAATCAACAAATTTTAAAGAAATAAACGTCGCAACTCAAGAACAAAATCGCAGTGCTATTGCTCTTTACAAAAAAATAGGATTTGAAATGATAGACAGAACCTATGTTTACCATATATGGAAAAATAAAGATGCTTGAAAACGTATATTATTAACAGTAACTACATGTGCTTTTTTAAAACCATATTATTGTTAAATACGCTCTTTTTTAATGATGAGGTATGTCATGAGACAACCTTTGAAAGACGGAAAATACTTTTTGAGTATTCTTAAAACGGGGAATACGATAGATTATATCAGGTAACCATGATTTCTAAAAACATTTTAATTGTAAACGAAGGTCTAGCTTTAGGTGGTATAGAAACTTATTTGGTAAGAATTTCGCGTAAGCTAGCGCAAGATGGACACACGGTCAAGTTTCTTTTTTTCTCCAACTCGTTTGACAAACAACTTCTTGCTGAGTTAACCACTTATGGCACCGTTTTTTTTTATGATGACTATATTCTAGGAGCACCGTTTTTTAAAAAAACATCACCATTACTGAAACTACTTGCACCATGTAAAAGCCAAAAGCTTCAAGTAGATTTATTTCATAATCTAACACATGCAGTAGCTACAGATTTTAACGCAGCATTATTTGCAGGACGCATATTCCCTAAAAATAGCACCATTAAGTTGTTAATAGGCATCTACCATATTAACGAGTTTGACTTTTCTAAACATCCCAGTTGGTATTTTAAAGCACTTACTGACAAGCTATTAACCCAAATACCACCTAGAAATCTTGTGATGTATAACCAGGCGGTTAAAGATAAATACAACAACGACTACACTCACAGGTTTGCTGGTAATCACATTATCACCCTGGGTATAGACGTAGAGAAAATGGCAAATGTATGGGCTGGAAAACAAAACCAGCGCATTGTGAGTATAGGCAGGCTTACCAAGTGGAAAAGATACAATCATTCCATTATTGAGGTTATACACGACTTTAAAGAAAAAGGAATTACTTATTATTATGATTGTTACGGTGACGGCGAGGAACGCGGTACATTAACTAAAATGGTTCATGATCTAGGTTTAAGCTCACAAATTACATTTTATAGCTCCGTCCCTTATGAGAAATTTGCGGCTACGATTACTGACAGTTTAATGTTTATAGGCGCAGGAACTGCGCTTATTGAAGCGTCTGCTTGTGGCCTACCAGCGCTCATAGGCATTGAGAATGAAACAAAGCCCGTTTCATATGGTTTCTTGCACCACACCACAGGTTCTAGCTACCAAGAAAAGCAACTAGCGCTGCCTGCAAAACATATCGCTACATTTATAACGCAGCTAACCACATGTAATACAGCGGCATATAAACGAGAATGTGAGAGCGCAAAATTGAGATCTGAATATTTTAGCCTAGACAAGGCGCATCAGGGTTTCAACGGGTATTTAGAGGAAAGTAGTGATTTTATTTTCAAACTACATTATTTTCAAATTATACACGTTATTGTAAGTATGCTCCTTAATAAGATATTTAAGCCTAAAACTCATTATGCAAACAGACTTTAATCTTGATAAATCGCCTTAATAGGATTCTGAAAAATCCATTCATAAACGCCTCGTTATTTTCCGGTGTTTCAGCGGTTGTAAAAATGGCTACCGCACTGTTAATAGGGAAAATTGTTGCTGAAATATCAGGTGCAACCGGCATCTTGTTATATGGGCAGTTACTTAGTGTTGTCTTAATCGTTTCACTGCTTGCGGGCGGTGCTTTAAACCAAGGGTTTGTAAAATACATTGCAGAGTATGACTCTGTTCATAAAGAAAAGTTACCGGGTTTAATCTCAACTGCTTTTAAAACCACCGTCGTGCTGTCTGTTGCAATAGGCATAATCGTTATTGTGTTTTCTTCTTTTATAGCGACTTACGTTCTTTACAACGAGCAATACGCTTCTATCATTGTTTATTTGGGACTGTTTCTTATATTCTACTCACTTAACAACTTTGCTTTATCTGTTTTAAATGGCTTCCAAAGGTTTAAAAAGTATAGCGTCCTCAATATAGCATTAAGCACCACAGGGCTGGTCATTACCATCGTCCTTTCCTATTACTTAAACATTTATGGCGCGCTGCTTAGCCTGGTCACAAGCCAGTCTGTAGTCTTTCTTATAACCTTGTTTTTTGTTAGAAATGAATCGTGGTTTGCTATTGCGTTTTTCGATAGCAAATTTGATTACAGCGAACTCAAAAAGTTGACAAAATTTGGTATAATGGTGGTTTTAGCTTCTATTACACCCGCCATTTCAGCAATTATTATCAGGAATTATATTGCGCAAGAACTTAGTATATTTAATGCAGGGATTTATGAGTTCACCATGCGCATAGCAACTTCGGCACTTATGCTTTTCAGTATGACCGTTTCCATTTATTATATTCCCAAGTTGTCTGAAATTTCAACCATAAAAAACCTTTTAACTGAGGTTAAAAACACCCTTGTGATTGTAATTCCTTTTTCATTATCTAGTCTAGTATTTATTTACTTGATTAGAGATTTTGTGATTGTATTACTAGGCTCCAAGGAATTTTTAGCAAGTTCTGGTCTTATATTTTATGTGCTATTGGGCGTTTTTTTTAAAATTTGTACACAGGTTTATGGTTTTGTGTTTGTCGCAAAGGCTAAAATTAGAATCATCATCATCATAGAAGTGTTGTTTAACGTTTGCTTTACCATGGCGAGTATTATCCTCATTCAGTTTTATGAAATTTATGGTGCCGTTGTGGCTTTTACGGTATGTAATTTTATTTATTTAATAGGCGTTTACATTACGTTTAAAAGCGTGTTTAGGGAAAAGTGAATCACCTGTTCTTAGGTTCATTTCTTGTGCAGTTCTTAGTAGTGCGTGCTAACCTAGCTCTTGTTGTACCTAGGTGTGTTTAATCTTAGATTTGAGTTTATGGTGTTCGCTTTCGCGAAAGCGAAATTTCTAAGAAACGAACGCAATACCCTAGTTTAAGTACGCGTTATAGCGTGTTTATAGCGCAACAAAGGCGGCGGGTTTTAAAAAAGGTTTTCAACTTTTCAGGTCATTACCTTAACCCCTGGCTAAAAACTTATATACTAAACACCATCTAAAATTTTCGATAATATCTATATTTACCATCTATGGAGAAGATGATACCGTTTAACAAACCATTTTTAGCAGGTAAGGAATTAGAATACATTCAGGATTCAGTAGTCTCAGGTAAAATATCTGGCGACGGGTTATACACTAAAAAATGCCACAATTTCTTTAGCGACGTTTACCTTTTTAAAAAAGCGTTGCTTACCACCTCATGCACAGATGCTCTAGAAATGGCTGCCATATTAATAGATATAAAACCAGGCGATGAGGTTATTATGCCTAGTTACACGTTTGTATCTACAGCAAATGCGTTTGTTTTAAGAGGAGCTGTTATAAAGTTTGTGGACAGTAAAAAAGAGCACCCTGGCATGGACGAAAGCCTCATAGAAACGCTAATAACCCCCAAAACGAAAGCTATTGTTCCTGTTCACTACGCAGGTGTTGCATGTGACATGGATGCAATTATGGATTTAGCTAAAAAGTACGATCTTTATGTGATAGAGGACGCAGCGCAGGCGATAGATAGTTTTTATACAGGTAAAGACGGTTTGAAACGCCGCTTAGGGTCGATAGGGCATCTCGCTGCTTTCTCGTTTCACGAAACAAAGAATATCATATCCGGAGAAGGCGGTCTTTTAGTAGTTAACGATGAAAAGTTTATAGCTAGATCAGAGATAATAAGAGAAAAAGGTACTAATCGCTCTTCTTTTTTTAGAGGTGAAGTTGATAAATATGGCTGGGTGGATATAGGTAGCTCTTTCTTGCCATCTGACATTATCGCTGCTTTTCTGTTTGCTCAACTAGAAAACATGAAGTTAATACAAGATAAACGAAAGGCAATATGGGCTTTTTACTGGGAACAATTAAAGGGGTTAAACGCGCAAATTCCTTTTATCCCAGACTATGCAACAAATAATGCACATATGTTTTATTTGGTTTTAGAAGATGTAGATGTTAGGTATAACTTTATAAACTACTTAAAAGATCGTGGAGTTCATTCTGTTTTTCACTATCAATCACTACATAAAAGCGCTTATTATAGCACTAATTATAGTGGTGAAAACCTGGTTTATTCTGACAAGTATACTGATGCCTTAGTAAGGTTGCCGCTTCACCCAAGCATATCGTTAGAAGAACGCACCTTGATAACCCAAGTAATTAAGGATTTCTTTAATACGTTCAGCTAATTCTTTAAATTAAAAAAGGAATTTGTAAAAATTTCTATAAAACGTGCGGCAACTTTTTTTTGCTCGTGTATATGCACAAAGCACAGGAATTAAAATTTCCGATTAGCAATGATAAAAAAACACAAAATTATACACGTTCTCCATGCAGTAGGCGGCGTTGACATTTCCTTAAGAACGATATTAGCATCTATTGACACCACAAGGTTCGACTCTATTGTAGTTCATGGATTAAAGGATACAACAACCTCTTTTCTATTAAAAGACAACACAAAAGCGCGTTCATTCCAGATAGATATACAGCGGGAAATCAGTGTTTTTAAAGATATGAAGGCCACGTGGCAACTTGTAAAAATATTGAAAAAGGAAAAGCCTAATTTGGTTCATGCTCATAGTGCCAAAGGTGGCGTTATAGCACGCATCGCGAGTTTGTTTTATAGTGTTACGGTTCTGCATACTCCCCAGGCATATTCTTTTTTAAGCAAGCCTGATGGATTTAAGAGACACTGCATTTTACTAGTAGAAAGGCTTTTAAAAAACGTTAATAGCATACTCTTAGCGAGCTCCAACTCAGAAAAAATATGCGGCTTAATAGAGGTTAAATACAGCGCAGACCGAGTAAGACTTTTTAACAATGCAATTCAACCTGTACAAATTACCGGTAGTAATGCTTTTGTAAACTCCTTGCCTAAAACCTATATTGCGACCGTAGGGAGACCATCTTTCCAAAAAAATATCGAGTCTATGTTGAGAACCATCGCCAAGGTTAAGATGAGCCATGCTGACATTAACTTGGTCATAATGGGTGTAGGGCTGTATAGCCCAAATCTTGAAACCATTACCAGTATGATTAAAGCGTTGGGGCTGCAGAACAACGTTACGCTAGTTGAGTGGCAGGATAGGCAAAACATTTTAGAGGCTATTGCGGCTTCTGCGTTTTATATTTCTACCGCTAGATATGAAGGATTACCCTATTCAGTTATTGAAGCCATGGCCGTCGGGAAAGCGCTTTTACTTACTAATGTTGATGGCAACAGAGATTTAGTAGTAGAAGGTGAAAACGGTTTTCTAATCAAAGAAAATGAAGAGTCCGCTTTAGCTGAAAAAATCATTTACCTTCACACAAATATCAGTATAAGGGCTGCAATGGGAATAAAATCAAAGGAGTTATTTGAAAGCCAACATAATATGCTGAGTCAAATCAAGTATTTAGAGCATTATTACATGGAGTTTTCTAGTACAAACTAAGCCCCAAAAAAGTGTTTTAGCCATTAGTTCAACTATGCCATTTGATAATTGAACATAAACCCTAACAATTAAATGCAAAGTAAGAGAGCCATATCGCAAAAAATGAAGTGTATATTTCATGTCTCTTTATTAGCTCTTTTCATTACTCCGGTGCTTCCACAGCCTTTGAAAATAGCTGTGATTAGTGTTTTTGTTATCGTATGCCTCTTTGCTTTTTTAAAATTTAAACCTGCCTTTAAATGGCAGTTTTTTGTTTTGAATGCAAGTTTGTATATCGTCTATCTCATCAGCTTATCTTACTCCAGTAACCTCAACTACGCATTATCAAAACTTGAGGTTTCTGCATCGCTCATCGTTTTTCCTTTTGCATTTGCATTAATTCCTGTCGATATCCTAAACCACTCTTTAGAGCGAGTTAGACATCTCTTTGCTGCGTACATCGTTTCTATTTTAGTACTCAATATTTCTTTGATTGTGTATTATTTATTTCACTTTGACGGTTCTGTACTGTCGGCGGAGTTTAGCAATTATCTAAACAACTTTAACAGCAACTATATAGTTCACCCGCTTTATTTGAGCATGCACAATGCTGTTGCTCTTTTATTAGTGATTTATTTGCTGCGTACTGAGCGTTTTATGAAGTCTGGTATAGCCTTATTTCTTGTTGGGTGTTGCCTGGCTGTAGGGTTAATTGTTCTAATGAAAAAAGGGCCTGTTTTTGCCTTCTTTATTGTTGCAACCTTCTTGTGTTTAAAGTATAATTTAAAAAGAATTTGGGCCTTTTATTTTGTTTTAGTGGCTAGTTTTGGACTCAGTTTTGCCGTAATGCCGCAAACTTTGGAATCATTCAATGAGTTATTAAAAGTAGAAAAGGTTGAAACCGACAAGAATTCATCTCAAATTCAGGTGTCCGTCTTACAATGTGTCAGAGAGAATGTAGATAAAACAGGGTTTTGGGGTTTTGGAATAGGCGATGCGCACGATGCCCAGATAGCATGTTATAGAGTTATGGGTAGCGATTTAGCAAAAGGATCGTACAATACCCATAACCAGTATTTGAGTATTTTATTAATGACCGGGTTCTTTGGACTTTTCATTTTTATCTTATTTTTAGCTTATAACATCAACAACACAATAAAGTCTGGTGTTTTTATAACCATAGCCATTATCCTCTTTTATGCGCTAGTAATGTTTTCTGAAAATATATTAGAACGACAAGAAGGCGTCTTATACTTCTCAATTCTTTTGAACTTGCTCTTCTTTCTGAACAAGTCAAATCAACAAAAGGTGAAGATTAAAAAAAAACCTAAGGACTCGCTTACAGCAATTATTGACAATCGCCCTGATTAATATCATTCTCAGCTTGTACCATTGCTATTTCTTATATTTACCGCATTCTAGACTAATCATAACCCATGAAAAAACGCATTCTAATAACAGGCGCAGCAGGCTTTTTAGGCTCACACCTTTGTGATCGCTTTATAAAAGAAGGCTACAGTGTGGTAGCTATGGATAACCTCATCACGGGTGATCTTAAAAATATAGAACACCTGTTTCCGCTAGAAGATTTTGAGTTTTTTCATCACGACGTAAGCAATTATGTACACGTTGCTGGTGAACTAGACTACATCTTGCACTTTGCAAGCCCTGCAAGTCCTATAGACTACCTTAAAATACCTATCCAAACCTTAAAAGTAGGCTCGCTGGGAACGCACAATTTACTGGGACTGGCTATGGCAAAAAAGGCACGACTGCTTATCGCCTCTACCTCAGAAATTTATGGTGACCCGCTGGTGCACCCGCAAAACGAAGAATATTATGGTAACGTAAATACCATAGGACCACGCGGTGTTTATGACGAGGCAAAACGTTTTCAAGAGTCCCTAACCATGGCATACCACAGGTTTCACGGTTTAGATACCAGAATTGTGCGCATCTTTAATACCTACGGTCCTAGAATGCGACTAAACGACGGTCGTGTGATACCAGCCTTTATGGGACAAGCTTTGCGTGGTGAGGACATTACCATATTCGGTGATGGCTCGCAAACCAGGTCATTTTGTTATGTAGACGATCAGGTAGAAGGTATTTATAGATTGTTACTAAGTGATTATGCTGGCCCTGTAAACATAGGGAACCCACATGAGATAACTATAAAAGACTTTGCCGAAGAAATCATAAAACTTACAGGAACAGATCAAAAGGTGGTATATTTAGATTTGCCCCAAGACGACCCCATGAAACGCAAGCCAGACATAACCCTCGCAAAAAAACTGCTGGGCTGGGAACCTAAAGTAAACAGGGAAGAAGGCATGAAAATTACTTATGAGTATTTTAAAACCCTATCACAAGAAGAATTAGAAAAACGTGACCACAAAGACTTTACAAAACATATCCGAAGATAGTTTTGCATACCGCGATAGCAGGTTTTCTGGACTTGTCAGGCCTTTTTTGTACCTGGTAGACCTGTTACTTATAACCATAATCGCGGCACTTGTATTCTCTAGCGCATTCGACCTACTTACATTTAGTATCTTTTTGGGTATTTGCTGGGTGGTTGTTTCCATGCAGCTAGAATTTTATGAAGTTAAGCGCAATACAACGGTGTTACAACTGCTGGGCAAGCTGGTAAGACAAACCATTTTCTTTGTCTTTATAACCTTTGCGTTTTTTGGTTATTATTATGAAATAGGTCGTAACACGGGCATTGTGCTGCAATACATCGCGCTCACCATGCTGTGCATAACAACTTTTAAAGTAACGGTTTACGTGTTCTTTAAAAACTATCGCAAAGTATTAGGTGGTAATTTGCGCACCATTATAATATTAGGTAAAAACCAGCAGTCTGAACAACTGGAACAATATTTTACAGACCACACAGACTACGGCTATAAAATTGCTAGACACGTAGATATTAAAAACCCTAACTTCTCGCTGTTTGAGTTTAAGCAAGCTGTTTTAGACGATAAAATAGACGAGATTTTTTGCTCTGTACAAGAACTTTCAAACGAGCAGTTGCTAGATATTACAGACTTTGCAGACAACAACCTGCGCACCCTAAAGTTTCTGCCAGACACAAATACGGTGTTGTCTAAACACCTGCATTATGAGTTTTATGGTAAAACACCCATTTTATCCCTACGCGACATCCCGCTAGACGACCCCATTAATAAGCTTGCAAAACGCGCATTTGACATTGCGTTTTCCATACTTGTAATCGTGTTCTTGCTATCCTGGCTCATTCCCATTATCGCGATTATTATAAAGCTAGAATCGCGTGGTTCTGTGTTTTTTAAACAGCATCGTAACGGGCTAGATTATAAAGAATTTATGTGTTTTAAATTCCGCTCTATGGTCCCTAATAAAACTGCAGATCTGCATCAGGTAACCCGAGGCGATGAGCGCATTACCAGCATAGGCAAGTTTTTGCGTAAGACCAGTATAGACGAGCTGCCCCAGTTTTTTAACGTGCTTTTAGGCGATATGAGCGTGGTAGGTCCACGACCGCACATGGTCAGTCACACACATATGTATGCAGAGCGCATAGACAAGTTTATGGTGCGTCATTTTGTGAAACCAGGTATTACTGGTCTCGCTCAGGTGAGCGGTTATCGCGGTGAGGTAGAAAGTGAAGACGACATAAAAGGCCGCGTGCGCAACGACATCTATTACATAGAAAACTGGAGTACCCTGATGGACATTAAAATCATTTTGAAAACGGTTGCAAATGTGTTTATGGGTGAAGAAAAAGCCTATTAAATGGAACTCGTTACCGTTCTCGTGCCTACCTACAATAACGCCCAGACCTTGCAGCACACGCTCGATAGCATTGTAGCGCAAACCCATCGCCCCATAGAAATTATAACCATAGATGACGCGAGTCATGATGCTAGTTATGCTTTCGCGAAAGCGTACTCACAACAGCACACCACAAACGACCTGCACTTTTTAAACCTGCAAAACACCGTAAACTCCGGCGCGGGAATAAGCAGAAATAAAGCTTTACAAGCGGCTACTGGCGATTATATAGCATTTTTAGATGCAGACGACCTGTGGAAACCGCACAAGCTCACCGTGCAGCTTATAGCCATGAAAACGCAGCGTGCAACCGTGTGCTACGGAGCCTATGAACTCTTTACAACAAACCATAAAAAACCCATTGCGGTGCAAAACGTGTTTGAAAAATTGAGTTATCACAAGCTACATAAAGCAAACTACCTAGGCAATTTAACAGGCATGTACCACGCAGCTGTTTTAGGTAAAATACCCATATCAGCGTTGCGCAAACGGCAAGACTGGGCCATGTGGCTAGACGTTTTAAAAAAAGGAGGCGATGCGGTAGGCATTCTAGAACCTATAGCGAGTTACAGGATAGGCAACGGCCTGTCTGCAAATAAAACAGACCTTATAAGGTACAATTATGCTGTTTACAGAACACATTTAGGATACACTACATTAAAAAGCACGTGGTGCATGATGCTCTTTTTTTATGAGCAATTTGTAGTAAAACCGCGTTTAAAAGAAAAGCCGCACCCTAGTCATTAGCATGACCACTTGCCTGTTATCGGGTTATGTTATTAAACTTTTGTGCGTATATATGCAGAAAATCCATTGTGTGGTAATTATTGCACATTTGAAAAAGCCAGTATGCGCTATACGACGGTCATTATCCATTTCAAAATTCTTTATTCCTTAGACTATGGGCATTTGCCATTCTAGAAAGGCAGTGGTCATTACAAAAAACGGGTATTACTGGATGGAACTTCACTCATAAACTGTTTCAATTTCCCACGCTTACTGCGGTCTAGCGATGCCCGCTGTATAAAAATTACGGTAAGTCCAGGTTCCAGATAGCTGTCCATGGCTTGTTGAATACTGGTTTTCTGGTCTGTGCTCATGGTTGTGGCGCTTACATACTGTATTTCAAAAAGCGCTGGTTCTTTTTGTATAACAACAAACTCTAAAATAGCAGCGTCTTCACTTATAATCGATTTTGTAACGTAGTAAAAAGTAAGGCCAGGAACGACCTTACCGCTGGGTAATCGTGCAATATCGCTTGTACGCCCCTGTAAGTTTTCCAACAACTTAACACCGTTTTCTAGCGTTCTTACGCTTCCTAAATCACCTATTTCATACCGTATCATCGGGTGGGCCAGGTTGTACAGGTCTGTTACCAGTATGCGACCTGTGGTGCCGTCTGTAACGGGTTTGTTGTGGTCGTTTACCACTTCTACAAACAGGTTTTGCTGGTTTATTACAAAATCGCCAGTGCCGTTTTCCATAGCTATTAAACCTACCTCGCTCGCACCATATTCATTAAAGACGGGAACACCTAACCACTGCTCTAAGAATATTTTATCTTCCGGAAACAGCATCTCGCTGGTCACGATACAGCACGTTAATGTCGGACATAGTTTGTTGATTACGACCTGCTTGTTTGCACAATGTTTTGCAAGTAGAAGAATACTGCTCGTGTAGCCGTTGATGTATTGGTAGTCGTTTTCACGAAAGCGGGAAACATAACCCTCGAGCACCTGTTCCTGCATATTAAAAATAGGAAAACGCTTGCGATAGCTCACAAAATCCTTAACAAGTTCCGCATACCTGCCTATGCCGCTTAGCGGGATTCCATAAAAACGGGCCTGTAAAGAACTGTTTAGGTTTATGCCATGCTGCTGGTATGCATGGTGAAACGCCGCCCAGGTCATAGCGTGTGCGTGTTTGTTTTTGGCAAACGTAAACGGGTGACCGCTGGAGCCACTGGTTTTTCCTTGAAACACATTTTTTATAGTGTAACCGTCGCTTAACCTGGCTTGTAAAGGTTGCTGCAAATCACGTTTAGTAAGCACGGGCAGCGCGTCCCAGCTTGTGTTTTCCGAACCTACAAGGTTTTTATAAAATGGGTTATGAGCAAGATGATGGGAAACGATTGCCTGTTTTTTTTCTTCCATAGCGGCACCTGCATTGTGCAATAATTCCCGAAAGGTCGTTTTTGCCTGTTCTATGGGATAACCCCTGATTTTTAATATGGTGTCAAAAAGTTTTAGAGGCATTTTAGATTTTACGGCTAGGTTGAGCAAGGTAAAACTTATTTTTGCAATTCTAAACCAGTCACATGAATGTACTTATACTAGGTAGCGGCGGCCGTGAGCATGCGTTTGCAACTGCTATTGCCGCAAGCCCTTTACTTACCCGTTTATTTGTAGCTCCGGGAAACGCAGGTACAAGCGACCTTGCAACTAATGTCGCGCTGGGAATTACAGACTTTAAAGAGATAAAGGCTTTTGTGCTAGAAAACAATATAAGCATGGTGCTCGTAGGTCCAGAAGCGCCGCTTGTAGCTGGTATTTATGACTTTTTTATAGAAGATGCGCAGCTTAAACATACACATGTTATAGGGCCATCTAAGCAGGCTGCCATGCTAGAGGGCAGCAAGGAGTTTGCAAAAGAATTTATGAACCGCAATGGGGTTCCTACGGCGGCCTATAAAAGTTTTACAGCAACATCATTACAAGATGGCATTGCTTTTATAGATGCACTAAAACCACCTTATGTCCTAAAAGCCGACGGTCTTGCTGGTGGTAAAGGAGTGTTAATTATAGATAACGCAGTGGAGGCCAAGGAATCTTTAAAAGAAATGCTAGTAGGTGCAAAATTTGGTGAGGCGTCTAATAAAGTAGTGATAGAAGAATACCTGGACGGTATAGAGATGAGTGTTTTTGTAATGACAGACGGCACTTCTTATAAAGTCCTACCCACTGCCAAAGACTACAAGCGCATAGGTGAAGGCGACACGGGTTTAAATACCGGTGGTATGGGCGCGGTTTCTCCAGTGCCATTTGCAAACCAAGCGCTTATGGACAAAATAGAGCAACAAGTGATTATTCCCACCATTAATGGTTTTAAAAAGGAACAACTGGTTTATAAGGGTTTTGTGTTCATAGGCCTCATGATTGTTAAAAACGAGCCGCTGGTTATAGAATACAATGTGAGAATGGGCGACCCAGAAACTGAGGTGGTTTTACCGCGCGTAAGTAGCGATTTACTCGCACACTTGCATGCATTTAAAAACGAGGAACTGCATAAAGAAGTAGTGACTACAGACCCCAGAGCGGCGGTTACCGTTATGTGTGTGTCCGGCGGGTATCCAGAGGTTTATGAAAACGGCATAGCAATTACGGGATTGAATCAGATTCAGGAAAGCATTGTTTTTCACGCAGGAACCAGTAAAAAAGGCAACACCGTGGTGACAAATGGTGGTCGTGTGCTGGCAGTAACAGCATACGGTACGGACTTTAAAGAAGCACTAAAAAAATCTTATCGCGATATAGCAAAGCTACATTACGACAAGATGTATTACAGAAAAGATATAGGTTTTGACTTGTAACGGGTTACCCTAAAAACGAGTGGCCTGTCTGCGTTTTGTCCTCGTCTTTGTCATATTCTTTTAACTTGCTCATCCAGTACCCTAGAGCAGCTACCAGAACTAGAATGGCAACCCAGCTAAAGGTGTTTGCTAACCACCAGTTGTCTGCCTCTACTTCACCTAACCAGTGAAACGGTAGTAATATAATCTCTTCAAAAAAATATGCGATTGCTTCAAAAACTTCTTTCATGGTCGTAACTTGCTTATTATTACCGCAAAAATAAATAAAAATGCTTTACGGTTTTTTAAAATCTACAAAACCTATACATTATCTCCTAACAGGTGTCATGTTAACAGCAGCAACAGTGCTGTTCATACTGCTGCGTGGTTATGATGCGGTAGAGGCAGCAGTAGGGCTTTTTGTTGTTGTATTGTGCTTACTGGTGTTTCAGTTTGTGGTTGCAAAAAATGAGCTTAATGCACGGTCTGCTATGAGTATGTGGGTGTTGCTCTGGCTATTACTCGCCTGTATGGGTCATGCCATAGATGTAAACGCGCTTGCTGCACTACTGCTTTTATTACTTGCGTTGCGGCGCATACTTTCTTTAAATTCTGGAAGGGATGAAATCGCAAAAATATTTGACGCTAGCTTCTGGATTTCTATAAGTTGTTTTGTAAACCCGTGGTACGCGGCACTTTTTCTAATCGTCTATATGGGTGTTTTTTTGTATGCGAGAAACCAAATGCGATTTTGGTTCATTCCTTTTATTGCTATGATTTGTGTGGGCTTCCTGTCCTTTACCATAGGGTATGTTTTTGAAATACCCATGTACAGGCCCTGGGAAAACTCTTGGGCGCTTCTAGATTTAGGTATTGTAGAAAAAGGTGTTGATGCTTTTATGTTCTACCTCTTGCTTTTTCTTTCTATTGTGTTTTCCTGTATTTACGTCGTGCGCACTATAGATATAAATAAACGGGTACCGAAATTTTTAAGTGTTCTTATTACTTCTGTTATACTAGGTGCCGCACTTATGGTGGTAAATCACACGGCGCCGTTTAGTGCGGCTTTGTTAATCTTACCAGCCATAGCCATTTTTATAGCCAGAGCATCTTATTTTATGCAACACACAGGTTTTAGAGAACTCCTTTTATGGCTGCCGGTCGTAATTTGTGCGGTAAACTGGTTGCTATACCTGTAAGCTCGCGGTAGAAAATACTATATTTGTAATCTTAAATCCTTACTATGTTTTCACAAAAGGCAAATACCATCTTTCAAAAAGTAATAGACAGTTACCACGTAAAAAACGCGGTAGATCAACCTTTTGAAAACAGCTATGACCGTTCTACGCATCTCATAGAACATTTGCTATACCGCAAGTGCTGGATAGATACCGTACAATGGCATTATGAAGACATTATACGCGATCCTAATATAGACCCGGTAGCTGCACTCACGCTTAAACGCCAGATAGACGCGAGCAACCAGGACCGTACAGATATGGTAGAGTTTATAGACAGCTATTTTTTAGAGCAATATAAAGATGTAGCCGTTAAAAAAGGTGCGACTATAAATACAGAAAGCCCAGCATGGGCTGTAGATAGAATGTCTATTCTTGCCCTGAAAATATACCACATGAACGAGGAAGCTACTCGCACAGATGCCTCACAAGAACACATCGCAGCCTGCCAGAAAAAGCTCGACATTTTGCTCGAGCAGCGCATAGATTTGAGTACAGCGCTAGACCAGCTGCTAGACGACGTGGCTCACGGAACTAAATATATGAAAGTGTACAAACAAATGAAAATGTACAACGACGACGAGCTTAACCCAGTTCTTAGAGCGCGCAAGTAGTATGGCCACGCCGCAGCGCATTTTAGTCATCAGACTCGGCGCTATGGGCGATGTAGCGATGTGCGTGCCGGTACTTCTCGCTTTTAAAAGAGCAAACCCGCAGGTTGAAATTGTTACGCTTTCGCGAAAGCAAACAAACCACATCTTATCGCAAATTAATGGCATTACGGTTGTAGAGGCCCGTGTGCTAGATGTGCATAAGGGCATTTCAGGCATCTATAAACTTGCCAAAGAGTTGCAAAAACACAACATAACCGCCGTCGCCGACCTGCATAATGTCTTGCGGTCTAAAATACTTCGGTTTTTTATGACTGGAACAAAAAAAGCGGCACTCGATAAAGGGCGCGATGCAAAAAACAAACTCATAAACGACCCGGCTTTCTTTGAGCAATTACCGCACACTACAGACCGGTATGCAGCGGTTTTTAGAAAATTAGGCTACGATATCACACTAAACGGTACGGAGTTTTTACCTAAAATCCTTATTGATAAAACAATCGAACAGTTGCTTACAAACCTGCCTGTTAAACGTGTGGGGATTGCGCCATTTGCAGCACATAAACCCAAATCTTTAACGGTATCACGAGCAAAGCAACTGGTAGAAGCCGTAAGCAAGTTACCGCAAGTTGAGGTACTTCTTTATGGTGGTGGTGACAAAGAAACGCAGGAACTAGAAAAACTTGCAACCGGTTTACCAAACGTGGTGTCACTAGCCGGTAAAACCGATTTTAAAGCGCAGTTAAGCACTATATCAAACCTAGACTGCATGATTGCTATGGATAGTGGTAATGGCCATCTAGCAGCCATGTATGGCGTTCCTGTGATAACTATATGGGGAAACACGCACCCGTATGCCGGTTTTGCACCCTATGCCCAACCTAGTGAAAACCAACTAACGGCAGACCGCAGCGTTTTCCCTAGCATACCTACGTCTATTTTCGGGAACAAAGAATTACAAGGCTATACCACCGCAACAGACTCGTTTGCCATGAAACAGGTTTTAGATAGGGTAGCACGTATTTTGCGGGGAGATTAGGTAACCGTTGTTTGTTATTAGGTGCGGTGTTTAACTGTTGTGGTTATTTATGTTGAAAAGCAATTGTACAAGGTGCTGCAATGGACGCTGTACAGCACGCAGCGCTCTTATCTTCCCACAAGCCCAAACGCTAACGCACGTATTGCACCACCGCCTTGCTAGAATTTGCAAATGTAATTTTTGTGTTTATAAAAGTGGTGGTAAACCTTTTTCCTTGTGGAAATGCATTAAAAAACGGGGCTTCGGCAATGCGCGGCAAACATATTGCACTAGTGCAAAGACGTTTGAATATAATCCATTATACAATAGGCTTTATTCATTCTAAAAGCTTACTCCTCAAACTTAATACTCTTCAAAATAGCTTCTAGCTCAAACATAAAATTGCGCTGCTCTGAGTTAGGTGCGCTCACGTACCCTTCGGCAATGAGCCAGTTTTTTCTTTTTGGATTGTAAATCGCATAGTTTACAAAAGGTCCGGCCATGTACATGTCTTTTACCTCCCAGGTGCCTTTTGTCTCATAAGCAAACTGCCCGCCTAAAGACACTTCGTGCAAGTATGGCGAAAACATAGGTTCTGTTTGAAAAACACCAGGGTCGTTTACTATTATCTTTTTACCGCCTACAGAGTCTCGAACCCTAACGATTTGCGCAACGACACTAGAGTCGCGTTGTATGGCTTCTAAAGGCACTTCATAGAACATCAGGTCCATGGTGCCTTCTGATATGGATTTACGTATCCAGAAAAAGTCTTTATCTGTTTTTGCATAGCGGTATGCCTTGGGAATGCTTATGTTTATTCCCAGCTGGTCTTTAAAGGGTTGCGCATTCATGCGTACCTTATCCATAAGGCGTTGTTTTTCGGTGATTTCAGACTTTGTGAGTACTTCTATGATAGCACTTGCGTTTTCACCTAATACCCGCGCTATCGCTATTTGATCAGGTCCTGTGATAATAATACCTGTTTGTGGGTTTGCATAGCTGTCTTTGCTAACGGTTACTTTTGCTTCTTTACCTATTTTTACGTAAACATAGTTGCGTGATTTTTTAAGAAGTCCTTCAAACGAGGCTGGCTTAATCTGGTTGAGCGAGAACAGCGGCTCATCCCGTATTAAACCGTCTACTGGCTTTGCAAGATTGTTGCGCAGGGTGTCCCCTACCGCACCTTCCCACAGGTCATTATCTACTACAATAACCACGCTTTTCATTTTACCGATGCTGTCTACAATAATAACGGCAGAGTCATCGCAACTTAAAAAAGTAAAACACGTGGCAATGGCGAGGAAAAGGTTTTTCATGGTTTTTAGGATAATCGCAGCTTCATTCCCGGTTTAAGTTCCGTCACCTGCGGATTCATTTTTTTAATAACTACAATAGTCAAGCCATATTTTCTTGCAATCTTCCAGTAGCTATCACCACCTTTTACCGTGTAGATTTTAGGAACTTTTGTCTCTTTGTTTGATATTGACCCGCTTTTTTTAGAGTGTATATACAGCGTTTGCCCTACTTTTAAGCTATTGCTGCGCAAATTATTCCATGCTTTAATCTCGCTCACACCTACATCATATCGCGCTGCAATCTTGCCCAGATAATCCCCATTGCGCACGGTATACTCTGCACGCTTTAAAGGCGTGCCCGCTGTTTTAGACTCAGATCTCGCAACTACAACGTTCCCTATTATTTCTTCTTTTTGTCGTTCCCGCTTAGGGTTTGCAAAGGCATAAGCCTCTTGTTCTTTCATTACAAAAGTGTTTGCGGCTTCTCGCGGCAGTCGTATCCAGTGTGTTTTACCTGGTATTACCGGTATAATGTCTAGTTTATAGCTGGGATTTAAAAATTGTAGCGTTTCTAAATCTTCGTCTAAAAACTCTGCAATACGCTCTAATGCAATCATGTTTTTTACCAGAATAGTGTCTGTGGCTGCCCGTTTAAAATCTGCTGCACCTGGTTTGTAGCCGTGATCTTTTGCATACTGATATATATACATAGTCGCTTGAAAAGCAGGGACATAGTTTGCCGTTTCACGTGGTAAATAAGACCGTATATTCCAGTAGTTTGTAGAACCACCGCTTCGTTTAATGGCTTTGTTTACATTTCCGGGACCTGAATTATAGGCGGCAAGTACCAGGTCCCAGTTGCCGTAGATATTATAGAGAGCTCGTAAATACTTACAAGCGGCCTCTGTAGCTTTAATAGGATCCATACGCTCGTCTACATAGCTACTTACCTCTAAACCATAATTTTGACCGGTACCATACATAAATTGCCACATTCCCGTGGCACCCGCACGGCTTTTTGCCTTTGGATTTAATGAGCTCTCAACTATGGCGAGGTATTTCATTTCTAGCGGTATATCATATTTGTCAAGTTTTGCCTCAATCATGGGAAAATAGTAGTCACTTAAGGTCATTACCTTTTCCATGTAGGTCGTGTTACGCTTTAAATAGCTCGCCACTACACGTTCCAGAGCCTCGTTATATTCTACGTCAAAGGGTGTGCTTGCATTAAGCGCAAACAATCGCTCTTTTAAAAGTTCAGTAGGAATGCTGCGTTCAAAAGGTAAGGTGTCGTTATTGCTTATAATCTCGTCGTGCATGTAATCATACAAATCATTGCTCATAAGCGTTTCAACAAGCTTATTATCTAGCTCATCTATCTCAATCGCTGGAATTGAGATCGTAGTTACCGTGTCATTAACGACAACAGGTTTATCCGGAACCGGTTCCATTGGCATTTGCGCTTGGGCGGTATGCATCATAGCAACTGTAACCAGTACAAAAATATATAGGGCTTTTGTTTTCATAGGCATTTTTCGAAAATAAAAAAGGTTCTTATTGGTTCATTGCTGCAATGCCGGGTAACACGTGTCCTTCTAGCATTTCTAGCATGGCTCCACCACCTGTGGAAACGTAACTTACTTTATGCTCAAAACCAAATTGTTTTACAGCAGCAACAGAGTCGCCGCCGCCTACAAGCGAGAACGCTCCTTGCGCAGTGGCCGCCGCAACGGCCTCACCTAGGGCAATAGTACCGTGTGCAAACGGTTCCATTTCAAAAACGCCCGCTGGACCGTTCCAAAGTATTGTTTTAGCCTTTAAAATCACTTCGTGAAATATTGTCCGCGATTGTTCACCTATATCCAGACCCATCCAGCCATCTGGAATTTGGTCTATGGCTGCGGTGTCGCAAGTTGCAAATTCCGAAAAACCGTTTGCAGTAATAACGTCTACTGGTAAGTGAATTCTTGTGTTTTTTTCTTTAGCCTGCTGCATAATGTGCAGGGCAAGTTCCATTTTATCATCTTCAACGAGGGAATCGCCTATCGCACCGCCTTGTGCTTTTATAAAAGTGTATGCCATACCGCCTACGATAATTAAATCGTCCACCTTATCGAGTATATTTTCTATTATTGTAATTTTAGAGGACACTTTTGCACCGCCTAAAATGGCTGCAAGAGGTCGCTCTGGTGCGTCCATCACTTTATTTAAACTCTCGATTTCCCGGGCCATGAGGTATCCGAAACATTTGGTTTCAAAAAACTGGGCTATTACTGCCGTAGATGCGTGTGCTCTATGTGCTGTCCCAAATGCATCATTAACATATATGTGGGCAAGTTGCGATAACGCTTTCGCGAAAGCGGGATCCCCAGCCTCTTCCTGACTGTAAAAACGCAAATTTTCTAGCAGCAACACCTCGCCAGACTTTAATGCAGAAGCAGCATTTACAACAGTTGCACCTGTACAGTCGTTTATAAATTTTACAGGAACGCCTAGCACCTCGGACACCGTGTCTACAATGTGAGAAAGCGAGAATTGCGCGTCTTTACCGGTAGGCCGCCCCAAATGTGACATGAGAATTACCGCGCCACCATCGTTTAAAATGGCCGTAATAGTATCTTTTGCAGCTGCAATGCGCGTGGTGTCTGTCACCTTAAAATTGTCGTCTAGCGGTACGTTAAAATCTACACGTACAAGAGCGGTTTTAGTGTCAAAATTGATGTTATCTATGTTCATTCTCTAAAATTTTAATAGGACAAATATAGGTTTTCTATGCGTATAGCGTTTAAGTCACTTTATATTTGCAGCATGCGCTATGATTCCATCTTAGGTTTAGATCATATTAAAAAACACCTGCAATCTACGGTTGCAAACGACCGTATTGCACATGCACAATTATTTATAGGACCCACGGGTAGCGGTGTGTTGCCACTAGCGATTGCATATGCACGCGCCATATTATGTAAAAACGGCAGTGTACACTGTGATGCGCAGCTAGATGCGCTCGCCCATCCTGACCTGCATTTTTCGTACCCAATCGCCAGCAGTGAGGTTGCAAAAGAAAAACCCGTAGCCGACGATTATGTTAAACAATGGCGCACCTTTGTACGAGAAGAACCTTACGGCGATATAGCCGCATGGGGAACAGCAGCAGGGCTCGATAAAAAAGAATTACTCCTAAACGTTCATGAAGCCGCAGCGATAGGTAAGAAACTAAGTTTAAAGGCTTATGAAGGTGGCTACAAAATACTTATTATATGGGCAGCAGACCACATGAACATTGCTGCGGCAAACAAGCTACTCAAACTTATAGAAGAACCGCCCGCAAAAACAGTGATACTGCTCCTAGCCGACGACGAAGAGAAAATTATTAAAACCATACAATCGCGCTGCCAGGTACTGCACGTTTCTAAACTTGCAAATGACACCGTTGCACAGGGCTTAGTAAGCCATTTAAAAATAACAGAATCTCAATCTCAACTTATTGCTAGACAAGCAAATGGCGACTTTTTTAAGGCGCAACAATTACTTGCAAATGCGCATGAAGACACGCAGTTTGAGGCTTGGTTTATACAATGGGTGCGCACCGCATTTAAAGCCAAAGGCAATAAAGGCAGTATAAATGATTTAATAGCCTGGTCTGAAACAATTGCAGCGCTCAACCGCGACACACAAAAACGCTTTTTAGGGTATTGTCTCGAGTTTTTTAGACAAGCACTACTTCTCAATTATAAGGCAACGCAAGTAGTATATCTTAAACCTACCGCAACAGATTTTTTATTAGAAAAATTTGCTCCATTTATAGACGGACACCGCATTGTAGAAATAAACACCTCCATAAACGATGCGATGTACCACATAGAGCGCAACGGTAATAGTAAGATTATAATTACAGATTTAGCCATATCGCTTACGCGTATGTTACATAAAACCAAGTAATACCGTAAAACGTGTTTTGATTACGGTAAAAACGCTGTTCACTAAACATTATTTCCATGCTTCTTATTCCTACTGCCCTTGCGCTTATACTTGGGTTTTTATTAATCACCTTTACTTATTCTGCATATGAAAAGATAAGTGACTGGAATATGAGCCAGGGATATTATATAGATCTATACGAGAACCTATTATCGCCTATTGTTATAAAAGCCGTCATCGTTTTTATTTTAGTGTGTGAAATATTGTTGGCCATTTTAGCACTCGTTGGAATTTACGATTTGGTTTTCACGACAACTTTAGTTTACGTGTATTATGCACTTACGGGTTCGGCAGTGTTGTTCCTGATTCTACTTTTAGGTTTACGACTCATTAAAGATTATGAAGGTGCCTCACGTATCGGCATTTATTTTCTCGTGACCATAACAGGTTTTTTGTTACTATCAACAAATATTATGGTTTGAGCTAGAATAATAGATTAAACTTACCAAAATGTGCGCTTTTAAATACTGCTTTTAGTTCATTTCATTAAAAAAACGTCTGTACACACCGCGGCCGTCAGAAAAGTAGCTTAAAACGCTTTTAATTGCGTTTTTGAAGCACGTAAGTGATAGAAGACGGTTCCTTAGAGAAAAGAGCAGTGATATTAGACCACATGCCTATACAAACACCTACAAGGAACGCTGCTGGCACTTTTTTATATTGTGCACTTAAAATAGAAACATAGAAACTGTCGAACCACATGGGCCGTGTTTCTACAATTTCAAAATAGTCTTTACAAACGGCGCTTACCGCGCCTCTATCAAAATGATATAAATGCCTCGGCACGTCATATGCAGCCCAGAAATTTTTAAAATAACTGGCATCAAAAGATTTATAATTAGGTAACGCAAGAATGAGGTAGCCGTTATTTTCTAAAAGACTGTGAACACGTTTCAACTGCAAAGTGACATCTGGCACATGTTCTAGAACATGATACATTGTAACTAACTTAAATGTGTTTGTAGTTTCTGGGTAGGTATCTACTAGGG
>Ga0136559_1000155_pt1 | contig 22915 bp, 21 predicted proteins | sample AntRauMeHopE1496_FD_104633 | JGI IMG/M metagenome (GOLD analysis project Ga0136559, IMG submission 104633) | Saline lake microbial communities from Rauer Islands, Antarctica - Metagenome Hop E1 #496 | ecosystem: Environmental > Aquatic > Non-marine Saline and Alkaline > Saline | place... | reverse complement strand
TTTTTCTGCAAAGATGTTGCACCTCGGGTGCTGTTTATAGAATTCTCATTTGCTCGATTAACGCTAGGTTTCTATAATCGTTATGAGGTTAAAAAATGCCCTCACCCGATTTGCCGAACACTCATTTTCTCGATTGGCACAATCCCGACCAAAACCCGGAGTCATTCTTGAGCCGCCGTGAGTGTCCCCACTCACGGCCTTGAATAATTGCCACCCGCTCGATTTGCCGAATTATTATTTTTCCGATTGGCACTATACCGGCCAAAATTTGGAATCAGTTCATCCTTAATTCCTACAAAGAAGTTGCACCTCTGGTAATAAAAATTAGTTTTAAATTCTTTGTGTGTGCTTTGTGGTCAAAAACATCCCTCCACCCGTTTTGCAGACAGGTATGTGGTGGAAAAAAACGAACCTCACTCGTTTAAACCTTATTCACCATCCGAAATAAATCCTCCTTGTATTGCTTGCCAATCGGGAGAATTTTTCCTTTTAGCTCCACATGGTTCTCTGTTACGGCTTCTAATTTGGAAAAATTGACCATGTAGGAACGATGAATCCGGACAAAACGCTTCGGATCTATTTTTTCACAAAGCTTATTCAATGGGCTTACAATAAGGTGAACCTGCTGAGTGGTGGTGATTTTGCAATAATTGCGCTCAGCCTCCACCCAAAGGATATCGTCCAGCATGACTTTAATCAATTTGTTTTGGTTTCGCACAAAAATCCGATCCTCTTGTCCCTCATGAAATATACTTTCCTCGGTTATTTCTTTCGTGTCTCCTTTAATTCGCTCTTCCACTAGTGCGATGGTACGTTCCAGGTTTTGCTTGGAAAAAGGCTTGGAAATAAAAGCAAATGGATGCGTCTCTTTTGCTTTTTGAAATGTCGCATCATCCTCATTGGCCGTGAGATAAATAATGGGAATATCGAGGATTTTATGGATGGCGTGTGCAGCGTCGATTCCGGTAGCTTTGCCTTTGAGCTGAATGTCCATCAATATCAAATCTGGCTTGGATTCCACTGCGTGATGAATGGCTTGCTCGGCTTTGGTTTCAATACCCGTGACCTCATAGCCAAGGTTGCTGAGCTGTAAACTGATATTGGCAGCAATAATCATATCGTCTTCTACAATCAATATTCGTGTTGCATTCATGCGGCTTTATTTAATAAGAATTTGAACGAAAAGGTGGCTCCGGGAGATTTGATTAATGTCATTTTACCGTCCAATTGTCGGGTCAACAGGCTGATCAACTCGCTGCCAAATCCTGTCCCCTGTGTGACCAAATCTGACTGGATTCCAACTCCATTGTCTGCCACTTCAAGAAGCAGGATTTCTCCGTTTTCGAATAAACTGACTTTTATAGTTCCTTTTTCTTGATTGGGGAATGCATATTTTAGAGAGTTGGATACCAGCTCATTTACAATCAATCCAATCGGGATTGCGAGATCCACATCCAATTCTAAGGGAGCCATGTCAATTTCAAAATCAACCCAACCCTCAGCATCGAATGTTTCCAGAATAAATTGACCTAAGCTATTAAAGAAATATCTCATCTCTACGCGATTCAGGTTTTCCTGTCGGTAGAGTTGTAGATGGATCATGCCCATACTTTGTACTCGGGTATAGGTTTCTTCCATTACCTGCTGCAATTCCCGATTCTCGATTTTAGAGATTTGTAGAGATAAAAGACTTGATATTGTCTCCAGATTATTCTTGATCCTATGGTGGATTTCTCTTAGCAGAAATTCCTTTTCCTCATTCTTTTTTTCCAAGAGCAGACTATATGACTTTTTTCGGATATAAACTCGATAGAGTAGAAACAAGATCACGATCAAAACTGCTCCAACGGTTAGGTATAGCAACTGAATTATTTGCTGTCGACTCAATTTTGCTTTCTGAAGTTTGATTGTATTCTCCTTCTGAGCGACCTGCATTTGAGTCTGAAGCCTTGCGACTTGCTCATCTGCCTTTAGGGTAAAAACCTCATCTTGGAGTTGATTCGATTTTTTTGAAGTTTTCAGTGCATCTTCAAAAGCTTTTGATCCTTCATAAGATTTGCTCAGCTCATCATATACTAGACTTAGGTAGTATTTGTCACCAAAGTTTTCCGTTGCTTTTTCAATACTTATTTCTAGGTATTGAGCGGCAGTTCCAAAATCTCCGGCGGCATTACTTACTTTGCCAAGTGCCAAATAAGAGCGCATGATCATAAAATCGTTTTCCAGCAGTTCGGCATAGCGAAGTGCTGCTAATCCGGATTTTCTTGCCTCGAGAAAGTTTTTCAACCTAGATTGAAGGTTGGCCAATGCGATATAGGTATCACTGAGGTTATTGTAAAATCCATATTGCTCTCCAATCTCAACTGATCGTTGAAAAATAACAAGCCCTTCCTCCAGCCGACCTAAATCAGTGAGATATTGACCGAGCAGATGAAGTGTAAAGTCATAATCCAAATCATTTAAACCTCTTTTTTCAAATATCTCAATGGATTTGATTCCATAAGAATAGGCAGATTCAATTTTCCCCTGCTTCCAAAACAGATTGCTTATATCAGAATAGGCCATCGCAATAGCCTTCGGATCTTTGTACTTTTCTCCGATTTCGAGAGTTTTAGAGGCATATTTAAAAGCCTCTCCGAGCATTCCTCTGCGCTCATATACATAGCCAAGATTGGTGTATAGCAGCCAAGATTCCTTCTCAGGAATCAAAGGAATGGCTTCATTCAACACTTTTTCGGCTTGATCCAGCTTCTCCATCCGAAGCAGAATGGCTCCCTTAGACACCAGCAATCTACCTTGCCAATACGACTGATCACTTGAAATGGCTTCTTTAAGTCCCGATTCGACGTATTTCAAAGCTGTATTGAGATTCCGGGTATGGTAATAATATCCTAAGTCATTTACGATTTTCAATCTGAGAGGTGCGAATTCAGGAATTTCGAAAAGCGCATGCTCAAGGTGGTGTAGATAGTCTAATTGGAAATCATCCGTATCCACGAATACCTCCTGATACTGGATTTTACCCATTTGCTTTTCGATCTGAGCGAATAATACAATTGGGATAATAAAAATCCAACAAAAGAAAAACTTCTTCATTTCTAAATGTAGCAAATAGAACTTCATGAAGACCAGTTTTTTGTATATATAAAAATACATCCGGGAAAAATAAAGGGGTGTTGGGGAAGCTAGAGGTGTCGTTTATCCCAAAGAGGTTTTCTGCAAGGTTCAATAAGTGCTACTTACTTCTCGAATAGTTGCTCTACGCCAATTCATCTTTAAAATATACTACTATGAAGATCCTATCGCTTCTTACAGTCTTCGCTTTACTACTTGGTTGCAACCCTGAAAAACGCTACACGCAGGAATCGCCTGAAATTGAAATTGTCAAATCCAACATTGGGTACTATGTCGATGGAGACTGGGAAGCTTATGAAGCTAGCTACGCGGAAGGGGCTACTATTTTCTTCAATACGACTGAAGATAGTCCAGCGTCTATACAGGAAGCTATTGCAGGACAAAAATTAAGTATCGAGCCACTATCCAGCTATTCATTTGATCGGGAAAAAGATTCCTTTGAGATGGTGGTCACCGACGATGGTGAAACTTGGGTGAATTTTTGGGGTCTTTGGAAAGGAACCATTAAGGCGTCCGGGGAATCATTCGAAATGCCCGTCCATCTTACATCCAAATTTGTGGATGGAAAAATTGTAGAAACGCTGGGCTATTGGAACAGTACAGCTATTGCGATGGCTTTGACAGAGCTAAGTCAAACTCGAGCTACAATGGAAATGAATGACAATGGCCAATAATTATTTTTGAAGAGTATCCTCCTTGTTGGTTTTGCCGATTGATTGACTTAACACCAACCAATACATCTACTTTAATTTAAACGAAAGTAGCAAAGAGGATTAAATTATGAAATTGTCTCTAGATCAAAATCTAGCTTAATTGCCTGAACTTGTGACATAGACTGTTCATATTTTTTGAATAACTGGGAAGGACAAAAGAACAGGGTGATTATCGTTCTTCCCAGTTTTATTCTTATTTTAATCTTTTCATAAATCTCAATGAATGAACAGCGCTTATTTCTTGGTCAGATTTGCACTTCTTATAGTTTTGGTATCCGAGTCATTTTTTTGTTTTGCAAATCCCCGATTATTAAGTGATACACTTACCTACTCAAATTCTAATCTATTTGAATCTGATGAGATCTTGGAACTGACATTAAGCGGGCAGATGCGAAAGCCTCTTCATGATCAATCCGAAAAACCGAACTATTACCCGATAACAATTTCTTATTCACAGAAAGGAGATTCGCTAAAAACTTTCCCAATAGAAATCAAGGCAAGGGGAAATTTTCGAAGATTAATTGGTAATTGTACCTATGCGCCTTTGATGCTGAAATTTGGAGATCAAAGTGCTACTGAGGCGTCGATTTTTGAAGGTCAAAAAGAGCTAAAACTAGTAATGCCTTGCAAAGGCGACGAATATGTGGTCCGAGAGTGGCTTGTCTACAAATTGTACAATCTTATCACCCCACTGAGTTTTAAAGCTAGGTTGGTCAAGGTCTACTTTAAAGAAGAAAATCGAAAAAAAGAAAGCGATCCATTCTATGGGATCTTGCTTGAGAATGAGGATCAAATGGCGGCTAGGAATGGGGGCTCCATCCTAAAAAGAAATCTGAAACCTTATCGAACTCAAGAGAAAGAATTTATCACGATGGCAGTTTTTGAATATATGATCGGGAATACGGATTGGTCGGTTGACTATCGGCAAAATATAAAATTGGTCTCGGAGGGAAATACCAAGCTTCCCTATGCTGTTCCCTACGATTTCGATCATGCTGGCATTGTGTCGGCTCCGTACGCTAATCCTCCACAGCAATTGATGCTAAAATCCGTTCGAGAAAGACGGTTTAGGGGGTATTGTATCCAGGACAGTAATAAATTCAAACCTGTTATTTCAAAATTTCAGGAGTTACAAAAGCAGATTTTTGCGCTTTATCTGGAATCTTTGCTGCTAGACAAAAAATATATCCAAGATACTGAAGCTTACCTGTCGGAATTCTTCGCTACGATCGGCAATGAAGTGGAATGGGAGCGAGAATTTAGCTATCCATGTGATCCGAATGGAACAGGGAATGTGATAATCAAAGGCTTGAAAGGTCGGTAACAAAAAATCGGGTACCTATTATTTTTGATTGGACTGAGTTTAAAATTTAGACGGTCTTAAACTTATTTTGAAACAAAACTTCCTGACAGGAAAAACCATAAAGAAACCAATGAGAACAGCTTATTTGCTGCTGTTCTAAAGTACATCAAAGAGATGACGAGAAAACTCAGATGGTAAAATGGCGTGGTTAGAAAAGAGTTAAATTGCAATAATTGATTTCGTACACAGAATTATGCTTTCACTACCGTTTTTTATGCAGGATAATATAATTATCTTAAAGTCCTGTTTTCGATCCAATTGGGAAAAGGAAAATTTAGTACTTCTAAGCCGTAAATGAAAAATTTTTTAAAAGTAATTGGTTTGCTGCTACTTATCGCTGCTTGTACGGGAAATTATCGTGAACGGTTAGAGCCTTCCGATCCCAGCCAAATCAGTCGCATTGAGCGGGTAATATTGGCTGATTTGCCGGATTCCCTTTTACCCAAGCAGATTTATCTCAGGGATCGAATAATGCCAACCTCTTATCGGATTGACATCAAATCTGCTAACAATGCAGTTTTTCAAGTACAAAACCGACCATTTCAATCAGTAGCTGTCGCGGCTTCTTCCACCCAGCGCCTCAGTACGCTACAGGATGAAAGCGGAAAATTGATTTTAGATCTCAACGGAAAACCGTTTCTACTAGGGAAAGGAGGAACTTCTTGGTTCAAAAATTTCAATTCAGACAACGGCTTGGTTATCGATGCGGTCAGTTGTGGAATCATGGATCGGCGGGGTCATTTATGGTTTGGCACAGCTGGCGGTGGGGTGAGTAGATTTGATGGTGCCACCTTCACTACCTATTCTCAGGTAGAAGGTCTAGCTGACAATAGCATTAAGACGATTTTTGAAGACAGTAAAGGGACAATTTGGATCGGAACGCTAGGTTGGGGAGTGAGCTCCTTTGACGGTCAAAAATTCGATTCCTATTCTACCGGTGATGGCTTGGCAAATGACTATGTATATACCATTTCCGAAGATTCGAAGGGTAATATTTGGTTTGGTACAGACGGGGGAATCAGCAAATATGACGGAGTGGAGTTTGAAAACTACACAACTGAAGACGGGCTGCCTTCCAATTCAATAGTAAGTATTCGGGAAGGACCCAATGGCAGCCTGTGGATAGGAACAGAGGGTAGCGGTGTAGCTGTATTTGACGGGCAGGCCTTTAAAAATTATACCACCGCAGATGGTCTTCCTTCCAATCGGATCCGAAGTATTATGGTGGATAGTGCGGATAGAATTTGGTTTGGAACCATTGGCGGAGGTGTCGCAATCTTGGATTCGGATGGGTTCTCAGTCATTGGTCAGAAGCAAGGCTTATCGAGTATGGTTGTGAAACACATCTTGGAGGATCAATTTGGAAAGTTCTGGTTTGCCACTGAGAATGGTCTAGGTAGACTGGAAGGGGATCAAGTCGTCACCTACACGCGCGAGCAGGGTCTTCCGAGTAATAATATCAATCACATCATAGAGGATCGTGACGGTAGGCTTTGGCTTTCCACAGAGGGAGGTGGCATAAGTCGCTTTGCCGGCGATAGCTTCACCAATTTTACCACCAGCCAGGGATTGGCTAATAATTTTGTGATGACCGTATTGGAAGATTCGGACGGCTCTTATTGGTTTGGTACTTCTGGAGGAGGAGTCAGTCACTTCAAAGATGATTCCTTCACCAATTATGGAGCAACTAGCGGACTTGCATCTGACTTGGTAAATAGTAGCCTACTCGATCGGAATGGGAATATTTGGTTTGGTACAGGAGGCGGAGGGGTTACCTTTTTTGACAGGAAGTCATTCACTACCTATAGCGTACCGCAAGGACTTCCATATGATGAGGTGTACTCCATCTTCGAGGCAGGTAATGGAGACATTTGGTTTGGGACCGATGGCGGCGGGGTTAGTAAGTTCGATGGGGAGAGTTTCACCAATTACAACACTACTCACGGGCTGGCAGGCGATGCCATATTGGGAATAGAGCAGGATAATGCAGGCAATTTTTGGTTCTCAGCGGCAGATGGAGGACTTTCCAGATTTGATGGTCAATCTTTTGTTAATTTTTACGACAAACAGGGACTTGGTGAGAATAGCGTTTTCAGAGCTTTAAATGATCAAAAGGGAAATCTTTGGGTCGCAACCTACAATGGTCTAAGTTTTCTGACAGCTGATAAGTTAAATAGCCTCGATAGCTTAATTGATTTTGACAGTGACTTCGCTGATTTATTCCAAACTTTTAGGTCAAGTGATGGTCTTCCGGATAATGTGATTCTTCAGATCATCAATTTCAGTGAGGATAAAATAGCCATAGGAACAAATAAGGGGATTGCAATTTTTGATATTCCCACCGATTCTCTTCCTTCGGAGCTTAAAAATATTGAGATTTTTAATTCTGATGGGGGCTATCCGGTCAAAGATCTTACCGACGGCGACCATGCGATGATATTAGACTCAAAGGGAGTGATCTGGGCAGGAACCGGTAATATCAAAACAGCCTTGCTGAGATTTGATTACAAATCACTTCTTAAAAACCAAGCAATACCCGATTTACTTTTCAAACAATTGAGAATCAATGAGGAAGTGATTTCTTGGCAAAGTCTGGATGGTCCTGAAGGTGATTCGCTGGCGCAAAGTAGCAGAAACCTCAATGAACTATTGGTTTATGGCAAAACCCTCAATACTCAGGAGCGTACCGATCTTGGAAACCGCTTTAAGAATATTGAGTTTGACTTTATTCATCCATTTTTTCCGGTTCCCGAGGGGTTGATTCTCCCATTTAGACACAATCATATCAATATTGATTACGGTACTGCCGAGTTATCTAACCCGTCGCTGCTCGAATACCAATACATTCTGGAAAATTATGATACCGAGTGGAGTCCCGTCTTGACCAAGACGAGTGCTACTTTTGGAAATATTCAAGAAGGCGATTACAGTTTTAAGGTACGTGCAAGATTCATAGGTGCAGTCGAGGGAGCAGCTGGCCAATGGACCGAGCCCATTAGCTATAATTTCGCTGTCCTCCCTCCTTGGTATCGCACTTGGTGGGCATTTACTTTTTATATATTGGGATTTTTGACCCTGATCTATCCGCTTTCGATTTACAATAAAAATCAGGCCATCAAGGCAGAGAAGGATAAAGCACAGGAAAGAGAATTGGCTCATGCAAAAGAAATCGAAAAGGCCTATAAAAATCTAAAATCCACTCAGTCCCAATTGATACAGGCCGAAAAAATGGCTTCTCTGGGCGAGCTCACCGCTGGAATAGCTCATGAAATCCAGAACCCCTTGAACTTTGTCAATAATTTTTCCGAGGTGAGTTCAGAGCTTATCCTGGAAATGAACGAAGATATTGCCAATGGAAAATTGGAAGATGCTAAAATCATCGCAGAGGATATCCGGCAAAACCTGGATCGAATCACACTTCATGGGCGGAGAGCGGACTCTATCGTGAAAGCCATGCTTCAACATAGCCGCTCTGGAATAGGTCAAAAAGAAAGGACAGATATCAATGCCATTTCTGAGGAGTGCTTGCGGCTCAGCTATCATGGGATTCGGGCTAAGGACAAAGAATTTCATTCAGAATATCTGACCAGTTTGGATCCTGAGGTGCCACAGCTGCAGGTGATCCCAAGAGATATCAGGAAGGTTCTCCTGAATATCTACAGCAATGCATTCTATGCGGTCGCTGAATATGATAAGGAATTGAGAAATGGTGGCGAAAAGAATCCAGAGGATGGCTATACTCCGATAGTGAGTGTGACTACTAAGAAAATGGCTGATGGAGTAGAGATTCGAATTTCTGATAATGGAAAAGGAATCTCTTCGACCATCAAGGATAAAGTATTTCAGCCATTCTTCACCACCAAGCCTACCGGAAAAGGCACAGGCTTAGGTCTATCTTTAAGCTATGATATTATCAAAGCGCATGGAGGGAACCTTACAGTAGAGTCGCCACCTAGCTCCGGGAGAGGGGAAATAAAGCAAGGAGCGGAATTTATAATTACCTTACCCCTTGATGAGAATAATCTCCCAGAATATGAATAGCCCTAGTTTATGATTGGAATAAATATTTTAGCAATTGTATTAATCCTGATTTTTAAAAAGCCGAAAAAAGGCGGGATACCGCCTGCAAAGTGGTTTCCCCAACTTAATATTATACTTTTTGCAGCCATAGCCGCTCTCAGTATCAGCACTATCCTTGGCGAAGATTATCGAATATGGAGCTTAATAGCTTCTATATTTCCGATTTCTGCATTGACTTATTTGGTTATAACTCAACCGGAATTCGCAGGAAGAAGACAAGTTTTATATGCTTGGCTTCCCATCATAGTCATTCAGATTATTGGTGAACTCGTTGAAAATGTCGCACCGATATTTTTTGAAAAGCGAGAAGATTATTTCATAATCGCTGCAGTGTTTGCATTCGTATGGGCGATTGCGATGTGGGTGAATAATGGAAGACAAGCCAAAAAGCAGGAAATCGAGCGACTTAAAGCCGTTGAGCGAGAGCGGGAACTTGAAATCACAGCCAAGCTCAAAGCTGAACTGGAAATCCAAGTCTATGAGCGAACGGCAGAATTGATCCAACAAAAAGAGGAATTGCAAAAGGCGCTGGATAATTTGAAATCCACTCAGGATCAATTGATCCACGCGGAGAAAATGGCCTCGCTTGGAGAGCTTACCGCAGGGATCGCCCACGAGATCCAGAACCCGCTCAACTTTGTCAATAATTTCTCTGAAGTCAGCAATGAATTAATCGTCGAGCTGGAAGAGGAAAGAGCAAAAGCTCCGGAATTAAGAGATGAAGCATTGCTCGCAGAATTATTAGGCGACATTAAAGCTAATCTCACTAAAATCAACATTCATGGGAAGCGGGCAGACGGGATCGTAAAGGGCATGCTGCAACACTCTCGAACGAGTACAGGGATAAAAGTAGCTACCGATATCAATGAGTTATTGGATGAATACTTGAGATTGTCTTACCATGGCTTAAGGGCCAAGGATAAAAGTTTCAATGCGGATTTTAAATCAGATCTGGAAGAAGGCCTTCCGAGTCTTGATCTGATTTCTCAGGACATCGGCAGAGTATTTTTGAATCTGATCAACAATGCATTTTACGCCGTGAATGAGCGGAAAATACAACTGAAAGACTCAGAGATGTCCGCTAATTCATACAAGCCAATAGTCGAAGTCTCTACCAGAAAAAGATCAAAAAATATAGTCGTACAGGTGAAGGATAATGGTATTGGAATGTCAGAGGCTACGAAACTAAAGATTTTCCAACCCTTCTTCACCACCAAGCCGACCGGGCAGGGTACAGGACTAGGCATGTCGCTCAGCTACGATATCATCAAGGTACATGGTGGCGAAATAAAGGTTCATTCCGAAGAAGGTGTGGGTACAGAGATCAGTATAGAGTTTCCAATTTGAAATAATAATTCGAAAAATGAGAATTCAGACAAAAATAGGAAGAGAGTTAGCAGTAGTTCTGATTTTTGGAATGCGCATATTTTCCTGCCAATGCAAAACCGAAGTCCTTTTTCCGGAAAATCATTCAAGTTGATCAACAATGGATTTTATTCAGTTGCAGAAAAGCAGCAGGAACTGGCAATCCAAGTGAACAATAATCATTCGGATTACAAACCGACAGTTTGGGTAAGTACCAAAAAATTAGAAAAAGGAGCTGAGATCCGAATCCGAGACAATGGCAAAGGCATACCCGACGAGATCAAAGGGAAGATATTCCAGCCATTCTTCACCACCAAACCTGCCGGCAAAGGCACCGGTCTTTGGCTATCGATGAGCTATGAGATTATCACCAAGGGCGATAGTGGGCAGCTTTTAGTTGAAGGGGTACTTGACGAGTTTACAGAATTTATAATTATTTTACCTTAAGAGCGATGACAAAGATTTTGATAGTAGATGATGAAAGAGATGTGGAAACACTTTTTCGGCAAAAATTTAGAAAGGAAGTACGCTCGGGTGTGCTAGAGTTGGTATTTGCTTTCTCAGGCGATGAGGCTTTGCAGATTCTGAGTGAGGATGAGCCGCCCGAAGTGGTGTATGTATTTTCAGATATCAATATGCCCGGAATGACTGGCTTGGAATTACTGAAAAAAATCAAAGATAGGTCTCCCATGATAAGTGTAAGTATGATCTCTGCCTACGGTGATGCAGACAATTACCAAAAGGCCATGAGTTCTGGTGCAAAAGAATTTTTCACTAAACCGATAGATTTCGATTCACTCAAACGAGAAATTTTAGATCTGATCACAAAGAAATAAATAGCAAAAGGATGATTAAGATATTGGTAGTAGACGATGAGGCGGATTTGGAGATTCTAATCAAACAGAAATTCCGAAAGCGAATCCGAGAGGGAGATTTGGAATTTTTGTTTGCACTGAATGGCCGGATAGCGCTGGAGATCCTTGATGCAAATAAGGACGTCGATATGATCTTGAGCGATATCAATATGCCGGAAATGGATGGCTTGACCTTACTTTCCAAAGTTAAAGAAAAGCACTCCCTAATGAAAACTGTTATAATCTCAGCCTATGGCGACATGGAAAATATCCGTACCGCCATGAATCTGGGTGCATTTGATTTCATCACCAAGCCTGTGGATTTTCAGGACTTGGAAATCACCATAGAGAAGACTACACAGTATATTCATCAAGTTAAGTCCACCTTAAAAGCTCTCAAAGAAAACAACATCCTAAAGATGTACGTGGATGAGACAGTTTTGAACTTCATGGGCAATCGAGAGATCGAATCGGGAATCTGGGAAAATGAAACGATCGAAGCCTCTGTTGCCTTTATTGATCTATGCGGATTTACGACCATATCAGAAAATGAAACAGCAAATGTCGTGGTGGGTCTGCTCAATGAATATTTTGATCTCATGGTCCGAGAGATTATGAACGAAAACGGAATCATCGATAAGTTTATCGGAGATGCGATCATGGCTGTATTCAAGGGTGATGACTATCATGGCAGGGCACTTCGGGCTTGCATTGCCATACGAAATAAGATGAACGCGCTACCCATTTACTCCGAGGAGTCGGGGTTTAAACCCCGAGTTTCGATCGGGATCAACTGTGGAGAAATGGTGTCCGGAAACATTGGCTCCATTTCCCTGAAAAAACTTGACTTCACCGTGATTGGTGATACAGTGAATGTAGCCTCCAGACTTCAGGCCAAAGCGAATCCAGGCCAGATTCTGATTTTGGATAAGTATACAACTGAGGCACCTGACTTCAAATTCAATACTATCGGAAAAATGGAATTGAAGAATAAAGCCCTTCCGGTAAATGTATGCGAAGTGGAATAACCATAATTGATACCCATTTAAACTATTTCCAAATCACCTATTTTGATAGAAACAGAATTTGCCTCCTTCCCTTAATTCTCATTCAACTATTCAAATGAAAAAAATAACTCACCCCGCCTTATTTCTGGCTCTTGGGATGTCTGTCAGTTTTGCAGCTTTAATTCCTAAAGATTCAGATGGATTGGCTCCTTTTACTCGTGTTGGATCAGCGATTCAAGACAGTACCAAAAAGGATTCGCTGGATTATCCAAAATTTAAAGAACTGCCTCTCAAGCCAGAGCGAGAGGTAAAGTTCAATACCAAAGAAGGCACTTGGATCAGTGTCGATGTCAGTCCAGACGGTAAGACGCTTGCCTTTGATCTGCTTGGAGATATTTATACGATTCCTATGACTGGCGGAAAAGCGACTCCAATTACCACTGGGATTGCTTATGAGACTCACCCGCGTTTTTCACCGGATGGCGATAAAATCCTCTTCACCTCTGATCGTGCAGGTTCGGATAACCTCTGGTATATCGATATGGTAAAAAAAGACACCGTTCAAGTCACAAAAGATAAAAATGGCGATGTGCCTGGAGCTGCCTGGACGCCAGATGGCGAATATATTGTAGTCAGTAAAGGTCGGAGAATCAATAAACTGTGGATGTACCACAAAGATGGAGGCGGAGGAATTCAGCTCAACGAAACACCGACATCCATGAAGACCATTGATCCTGTGGTAAGTCCCGATGGCAAAAAAGTCTATTTTTCACATCGCACAGGCGCTTGGAATTACAATGCGCTTTTGCCACAATACCAACTTGGGACCTATGATCTCGAAGAGGGAAAGATTACTAATATTTCATCCAGATACGGATCGGCTTTTACCCCTACGCTAAGCAAAGACGGAAAATGGATGGTTTATGGCACTCGATATGAGGATAAAACTGGATTGGTATTAAGAAATCTTGAATCGGGTGACGAGCGCTGGCTTGCCTATCCGGTACAGCGGGATGAGCAGGAGTCCATCGCTCCGCAAGGGGTATTGCCAGCAATGGCCTTCACACCAGATTCCAAAAATGTTGTGGCATCTTATGGTGGTAAGATCTGGAGTATTCCAGTAGCTGCTGGATTGTCTCCTGTCGAAATCCCTTTCGAAGTGGATGTGAAGCTGGCGATGGGACCGAGGTTGTATTTCAACTATGAAATCAAAGACACCACTGCCAAACTTGCCACTCAAATCCGTGATGGCGCACCCTCTCCTGATGGCAAAAAGCTAGCTTTCACCGTCTTGAATAGATTATATGTGATGGACTATCCTAATGGCGAACCGAAACGGATCACTGCCAATGACTTCACGGAGGCTATGCCATCTTGGAGTCCTGATGGATCTCAATTGGTGTTCACTACCTGGTCAGAAACCGATGGCGGGCATCTTTACAAAGCTACTTTAGCCGGGAAAGGGACGATTATCAAACTCACAAAGGAAGCAGCGCTATATATCGGACCGGTCTGGTCTCCGGATAATCGGATCGTTGCATTCAAAGGACCTCGCAGAGAACTCCAAGATGCCGAAGGACCGGGTTTTTCCGGTTCTGAAGCAGAACTGGTTTGGATATCAGCTGCTGGTGGGGAATTGAAAAAGATCATGGATGCGCCCAATTACGGAAATGCACACTTCACCAAAGATCCAACCCGAATCTATTTGAATGGACCTGGTGGTACTTTACTCTCAGTTAATTGGGATGGAAAAGACGAAAAGACCTATGCAAAGATTACAGGAATAACACCATTCGGATCAGCAGCCGGAGATCATGCCAGTCACGATCATGCTAATTTGGATAATTTCTCTACTGTCCGCTATGTGATGGGAATGCCCAGATCGAATGCTGATGCAGTCAACTATTGCATGCTGCCCGAAGGATCAAATGCCCAAGAACCTACCATGCAGCCTGCTAGTGCAAGCACCATTTTGATGGCTCCCGTGGGAGATATGGCTTTGGCACAGGTAAACAATAATGTCTATGTCATTACTATTCCTAAGGTGGGTAAAACGCCTACCATCAATGTATCAGATCCTTCCTCGAGTAATTTCCCTTCCCGTCAACTGACAGAGATTGGTGGAGAGTGGCCAGCTTGGGAAGCCAATGGCAAAAAAGTGCATTGGTCACTTGGAAATGGCCATTGGGTCTATGATATCAGTAAGGCGGCGTTTGTGGAGGATTCTGTAAAGACTGTGAAAAAGACGAAAATGATGGCGGATGCAGACAGTGTTTCTGCTTTGAAAGCATTGGGTCCTGAAGCTGTGAAAACAGCTGACTCACTGGCCAAAAAGCAAAAGGAACTCATTGCTGAGTTGTTGAAAAACGATAAGGAAAAGGCCAAAGCAGACAGCATCTATACGGTTGGGCAAAAGGAGAAGGAAACCTATAAAGCGGAGGAGAATCAGGTCAAAGTCTACTTTGCGAAGGACACTCCGCAAGGAACTATTTTACTTAAGAATGCCCGAATCCTGACCATGAAAGGAACTGAGGTTATAGAAAATGGAGATATCCTGATTGAGAATAACCGGATCAAAGCGGTTGGAAAGACAGGAACGCTTGAGGCGGGGAGTGCAAAAGTGGTGGATGCTACTGGGAAAACCATTACGCCGGGATTCATCGATACCCACGCCCACATGTGGCCGACTTGGGGATTGCATAAGAATTCGGTTTGGATCTATGCAGCCAATCTTGCCTATGGAGTGACGACTACCAGAGATCCTCAAACCGCAACTACCGATGTACTGACCTACAGCGATATGGTAGAAGCGGGCATGGTTCCCGGTCCAAGAGTGTACTCTACTGGTCCTGGAGTAGGTTTTTGGATGTATAATTTAAAGTCGCTGGAGCAGACGAAGGAAGTCCTCAAGCAGTACAGCAAGTATTACAATACCCAATACATCAAGATGTACTTGGTCGGAAATCGTCAGCATCGACAGTGGGTGATCATGGCTGCCAAAGAGCAGAAATTGATGCCAACAACAGAAGGAGGCTTGGACTATAAACTCAATATGACCCAGCTATTTGATGGCTATCCGGGTCATGAGCATGCAATTCCGATCTATCCATTGTACTCGGATGTGACTAGGACCATTGCTGAGAGCAAGATGGCAGTTACGCCAACTTTGCTGGTAGCCTATGGAGGTCCTTGGGCAGAAAATTACTTCTACACCACGGAGAGTCCGCTGCACGATCCAAAGTTGAATCGTTTTACTCCTTACGAGGAGCTCAATTCCAAAGCTCGAAGAAGAGCAGGTGGATTGGGAGGTTGGTTTACACCCGAGGATCACGTGTTTGAGGATCATGCGGTCGGGATCAAATCCATTGTCGAGCAAGGCGGGATTGCGGGTGTAGGTTCACACGGTCAATTGCAGGGCTTAGGTTACCATTGGGAACTATGGTCAATGGCAAGTGGAGGAATGAGCGGAATGGATGCGCTTCGAACTGCAACTATTCTGGGTGCCGAGGCCCTTGGTCTGGATCAGGAGTTGGGAAGTATTGAAGTAGGGAAACTTGCCGACTTGGTAATCCTGGAAGCAAATCCATTGGAGGATATCCGAAATACCAATACTATCTCGCATGTGGTAAAAAATGGTAGAGTCTATGATGGAAACACGCTGGATGAAATCTTGCCAACTCCAAGAAAGCTGGATGTAAGCCCTTGGACTAAGCCGGTGCCTATGATGAATACTGGATTGAAAGAATAGAAATCTCAGGTAGAAATAAGAAAGCCGGATGCTAAGTGAGCATCTGGCTTTTTGGTTTTAATCCAAAACCAGAATTGCATTATGGGCTTTAAATGGACTTTCCGTAAGCATGTGGTCGGGAATCTCAAACCAAAAAATCCGACTTTATTTCCTAATCGGCTTTTTTGGTTTTACGCCTTGTAATCAATTTTCAAAAAATAATTTTTCAGTTCATTATCAATGACTTGTAGTTTATTTGTGTTGGGTCATTGTTTGTTAATTCAAATTCGAATATCATCGCATCCAAATAGCTTTAAAATGAGCCTCAAAAGCAGGATTATTCACTTTCTAATAGATACTGTAGTCTTTTTTCTGATTTCGGTTATTTTTTTAGTTCTGAATAATAACTTCTTCTCAACCGATTTGATAAAGCAAATACTTTTGGGTCTATATTTTGTCAACTACTTCCTTTTCGAATATTTCCTTGGAAAAACGCCCGGGAAATACCTGACTGGATTTCGAGTTGCCGATGTTGATTCAGATCACAGGCCAACTTTCTGGCAAGTACTCTTGAGAACTTTAGGTAGAGTTATTCCGCTTTATTTCTTTTCTTATTTCATCACAGGCAAAGGACTTCATGATCACATTTCTAATACATATCTAATCCAAAACAAAAAATGAAAAAACTCAGTAACATTCTAGCAATTGCACTTCTTGTACTTTCTATGTCAAGCTGTGCTACCGTATTCGGCGGAAAAGTAACAGATTACCAGAGAACCAAACCTGCTGCAGGCGAGCCTCAGCGTGAAGTACGAGTTGGCGCACTTATTGCTAATATCTTACTTTTCTTCCCTGGAGTCATTGTTGATTTTGCTACTGGAGCAATCTACAAGCCACAAGGCAAATAATTAGTTAGACTCTTAGATAAAAAACCGACTTACGATTCAAGTCGGTTTTTTTGCTTTTAAAGAGAAATTGTTGAGCGAAATCTGCGGACTTTCAAGCTAAAAATTTTTGATACATCTTTCTTCCGCTTGTTTTTTTGCTTTCTCTCCCGACTTATATAATTGCTTTTTTAATATCAGCGACTTTTCCAGTAGGTAAAAAAGAAAAGAATCTAATTGGTACCAAATTGATATTTGGTCGTTTCGGTCTTCCCTGCTTACCGGCAGGCAGGCGTCTTCGTTCTTCTGTTCCAATAAGCAAAGAAACTAAGGCTACTGGTGCAATTGCGCATATACATATTGCTTTTTTATTATCGGTGACTTTTCTGGAAGGCAGAAGAAACAAGAGTATAATTGGCACATACATAATGATTGGACGCTTCGCTTTGCCTCACTACGGCGACACTTCCGTTAGCCTCGCCGTGGCAGGCAGGCCCACCAGAGGCAGGTCTCCAGTGCCAAAAGGCAAATAAAACAAAGCTACTGGCATCATTGAGCTACACATAAAAATAATATAGCTATTTACTTTTGCTATAGTTTGGGACATAAGCGAATAGGATAAAATTGAAAAATGCCGATCGTGTCTTTGGCAAGGATTCAGGAATCTCAAACAAATATGACTCTACACCCTGTATTAATGGAACTTGGAGATGATAATAGCAAAAACATCAATACAGATTTCAAGATCTAGATATATTCCTGATATCCATGTTCCTACATGATTTTTGCAAAAGACGCCTATCTATTTATTATCAGATTTTTATTAAATTTGAATTGCAACCATAATTGATGAAGCCAACTGCTAAATGAGCATCAGATCATTTTTACGTAATAAATCAATTTCCAAAAAAATAATTTTTCAGTTATTATCAATAGCTTGTAGTTTATTTATGTTAAGTAGTTGTTTTTAACTCGTATATAATCGCATCCAAATAGCTTTAAAATGAGCCTCAAAAGCAGGATTATTCACTTTCTAATAGATACTGTAGTCTTTTTTCTGATTTCGGTTATTTTCTTAGTTCTGAATAATAACCTCTTCTCAACCGATCTGATAAAGCAAATACTTTTGGGACTCTATTTTGTCAACTACTTCCTTTTCGAATATTTTCTTGGAAAAACTCCCGGGAAGTATCTGACTGGATTTCAAGTTGCCGATAGTGATTCAGATCGCAAGCCTACTTTCTGGCAAGTGCTCTTGAGAACCTTGGGTAGAGTTATTCCGCTTTATTTCTTATCTTATTTCATCACAGGCAAAGGACTTCACGATCACATTTCAAATACATATCTAATCCAAAACAAAAAATGAAAAAACTCAGTAACATTTTAGCAATTGCACTTCTTGTATTTTCTATGTCAGGCTGTGCTACCGTATTCGGTGGAAAAGTAACAGAATTCCAGAGGACAAAGCCTGCTGATGGCGAGCCTCAGCGTGAAGTGAGAGTAGGTGCACTCATAGCTGATATTATTTTATTTTGGCCAGGAGCCATTGTAGATTTTGCAACTGGAGCAATCTACAAGCCAGAGAACAAATAATTAGTTAGAGTCTTAGGTAAAACCCGGCTTGCGATGCAAGTCGGTTTTTTTTGTTTTTAAAGAGAAATTGTTGAACGAAATCTGCGAGCTTTCAAGCTTAAATTTTTTTTTATCTGTCTTCCGCCTGTTTTTTTGCTTTCTCTCCCGATTTGTATAATTGCTTTTTAAGGCCGCATCAAAATTTAAAAAGAGCAATGGATTGCTTTTCAAATTGTGTCCGCCAGTTAAGGGAGATCAACCCTGAGCTTTAGTTGTCCCCCCAAACCTTCCCGAATAATTCTCATTAAGGTGGAAAGTCTGATGTCACTCGCATTATTCTCAATTCTTGAAATGTAAGTCTTCGTTTTACCGCATTTTTCTGCTAATTGTTCCTGCGTTAAGCCTTGACCTTTACGAAGTTCCTGAATCATCACTCCAAGTCGAAAAGCTTCAAAGCCTTCTTCATAAGCATCTCTTGAGCTAGTTCCGGTTTTTCCGTACTGAGTGTCCAAATGGTCGGAAAATGAGGTAAGGTTTTCAGTCGTCTTTTTCATCGAAATATTGTTTTTTTAAGTTTTTCAGCATGTTCCAGTTCATTCTTTGGAGTCTTTTGAGTTTTCTTCTGAAAACCATTCAGCAGAATAATCAATCTCCCTTTGTCAAAGAATGAGAATACCCTAAAAATATCAGAGCCAACTTCTATACGGATTTCAAAAATTCCTGAAGATCCTGTCATATGATCAAAATATTTCTTGGGAATCCTGTCTATTGTTGAAATAAGTTGGACGGACCAGTTCATTTTCTTTTTAAACTCCTGCTTCAGCGTTCTGAAGAAGTCAAGATAAAGTTTTTCTAGTAGAATATTTCCCTAATGAATTTTTCTGGCGGCTGACAAAGTCAGCTAATAAGGAAACAAATTGCAAAAAGAAAACGGTTATTTTAAGGAATCTGAACTGATCTTCGAAGGATGTAATAGTAGAGTAATTTTTAATTGATAGAACTTTCATCAATAGGATAGAATTGTCTTGAAAAAAGTTACTTTTGTGAACATTTTTTTAAACCTATAAGTTGTAATAGTGAAGTTAATAGATACATTTGAAATTCTTGAGGGAGTTCTTTATTCAGCAGTCTATGATAAGACCAGCTATGGAGGGATCAATGAATTTCGAAGACTTCTCAACCAATGGACGGATAGAGATTACCTTACTGATTATTTCTTAAGAAACCAAAAAAAGCTTCAAAGCCGTTTTTGGAATCAAATGATCAACGGAGATCCATCCGTTAATATAGAAATAACCCAAGCTGTAAATTGGACAATCGAAGAAGCTAGCGAATTTGAAGAAGAAATTTTGAATTTGGCAAGCGGAACTGAAAAGAAAAGAACCTTAGATAATATTTTTAAGTCACTTCACAAGGAAATCCGGAAAGAATCGGACAATGTTAAATTTAAAGCCTATGGAATTTACGAAAACAGTTGGCTTAGATTTTACGCTATAAGATATAGTGAGAATCTTTATTTCATATCTGGCGGTGGAATAAAATTAACCAAGAAAATGCAAGATTCAGAAGATCTTGATCTCGAATTGATCAAACTCCAAAAAGTTTATAATTACTTATTTAAAGACCCAGAGATTAATCCTGATCTCTTAGATAAGATAGAAAGTTAAACCTTAATGCTATGAAACTTACCCCATATATTCAAGACATTCTTAAAAACTCGAAAAAAGACATCGAGTGGAAAAAGGAAGCGGAGGAAAGAAAAACGGCTCGCCAAGAATCTCGAAAATCCGGTATTATTGCAACTCAATTGGCTTATTTCATGAAAATCAATGGGGTTTCACAGACTGATTTAGGTAAACTAGTAGGTGTTAAACCACAGCAGATCAGTAAAATACTGAAGGGAAAGCAGAATCTTACTCTAGGGACTATAGAGAAAATCGAATCTGCCCTTAAAATTGATTTAATAAGAACAGTCAATCTAGAGTCGGAACAAAAACTAATAGCTTCAGCTCTTCAAGAGATAAAAAGTTCTTCTATCGTATTGGATTTGGGTAAAGGTTCAATCGGGTATGTATCAGCAAAACCTACCTATCATTTATTAGCAAAAACGAGATTTTATGGAGGGGCATTGAATAATTCTCCGCTCCCAACTTTTGCAAATGGGTATAATGAGGAAATAAAGCAAAAGGCTATCAAGCCAGCAGATGAAAGATTCGAAATTTTTAAGCAAGAGTTCCATTTCGAAAGCGAAGAGTTCCTTGTGGATGTAAATCATAAATCCCCTCCAAAAAAGGTAGCTTGGGTTGAGCCTGAAAGTTATATAGCAGAAGAAATTTAATATGGAAAACATAAAATTCGGGCTTCGTGAAATTGACACACTGCAATATGCAATCCTCCCTGATGCCTACGATTCCAGTGCAGACAAATTCCAATATTCATTTGGGATCAATTTCTCCTTTCCTGACATAGAAAAAAAATTGATTTGCTGCTCCTGCCTGATTAAATACGACGGTAAAGCCTCTCCATTCTTGGTTCTTGAAGTTGCCCTCTATTTTGAAGTAGAAGAAGAGTCCTGGAGCCAATTGATCGACAGGGAAACTAAACTAGTAAAAATTCCAAAAGGTACTGCCCATCATATGATGTCCTTAACTATAGGGTCAGCAAGGGGGGTACTTCATTCGGAAACCAAAAACACTGAATTTAACCGACTCATTCTCCCTACTGTTAATTTGAATAAGCTGATAGATGGGGATGTGATCCAAACAAAATCTGAAGCTGAAAAACAGAAATAGAATAAAAAAACTTCTTTCAAGGACATTAACCTATTAAACCAATACTGATAAAAGAAAGATAGAAATGGACTCGTTTATCAAAACTATAGTGTTAAAAATTGAACTTGATCAGCTGGGCCCTATTTCCATTGATTCAGAGGATATTAGCACGTAATAATTCTAGATGAACTGAAATTATCACTCCATTAATTTAGAACGTATTCGCTGACATTTGGCGAAACAATGACTTTGATTTTATTTAAAGTTGGCGCTCAGGAAAAACTCTTATAAGATTATTTCGAAATCACCGATTATGATCAAAACACTAAATCGGTAATGGCCGCGGCGAAGGGAGATTATCCTCACTCAGAAAGCTTCATCTGGGAGCTTCGCAGCCTCCGTCTCAAGACAATTCATCACAGCGCTCTTCCTTATTTGCAATTGTGAATAACAAATGGCTTTCAGTTCAAGATTTTTTAGGTGAACTGTTTGCTGTGTGACTATGCCTCACTACTATATGCTCGCCCGACCAATCATTTTTTATTAGTCTGCAATCAACGATTCATAAGGGATATTTAATTTCTGATGCAGATTCCTGATCATTTTGAGTGTAAGCTTTCTTTTCCCACTGAAAATCTCCGACACCCTGCTTTTGTACCCAATGATATCAGCTAATTCTTTGTTTTCCATTCCCATTTGCTCCATTCTAAACTTAATAGCTTCAATTGGATCTTGAGCACTATTGGATGACGAACATCTTCATACTTTTCAATCAGTATTGATAAAATTTCAGCTTCGTCACCCTCATTTGACTCGACTGGAGCATGGAATATGTTTTCAAGTCTTTTTAGGGCTTGATTGTAATCAGCTTCATTTTTTATAGCCTTGATTTCCATCGGATTAAATTTTGTCTGCGTCTATTTTATTGTAATCATTATGAGTTCCAATGAACCGAATAAATATCGATTGCCTAACACAGGTAATATCCACAATCAATCTGTATTTATTGCCGCAAATATTAAATACAACACGCCCATTTTTCAAGATACTAGCATTTGGATATTCAGCCTTGATAGCAACAGGATTGATCCAGGTTGCCTTAGCTGCTTCCTTATACCATGTTTTTGGCTGGTTCTCTGAATGGTTACTTGTAAAATACATCTTCAATTTAGACTGTATCGGATTTGTCTCCAAAGAGTTCAAGTTCCCAATTTCATTGCGCCATACGTTAGTTTTAAATTTTATTTTTGAGATTATCCGCTTTATCGTCATATGCAGAGAAAAGCAAAATAAATCGGGTTTGATCTTAATATCCAATCGGGAGAAGTTGGGCGTTTCGGTCTTCCCGGCCTACCGGCAGGCATGCGTCTTCTGCCCCAAAAAGCATATAAAATAAGGATAATTGCGGATGCACCTTATTTTTCATAAGGTTCTCATGATCCTA